>ENA-ORSB01001119-ORSB01001119.1-human-gut-metagenome-genome-assembly--contig:-NODE-1119-length-26862-cov-6.656769_pt1 | contig 26862 bp, 22 predicted proteins | sample MGYA00242180_ERZ509144 | MGnify/ENA primary metagenome ERZ509144 (study PRJEB26280, sample SAMEA2338661) | human gut metagenome | biome: human gut; feature: human-associated habitat; material: faeces...
CCACCACGATGCGTTACATGAAAGTCGTGGACAGCAACAAGCGTGAAGCCAGCAATAAAATCACTTTGATAAGAAAAGGCTGACAACGGCTTTTGTCCCCATTTATACGGATATAGTATGATTTTTAGCCCAAAATCATACTATATCCGTTATTTTTCATCAAAATTGAACGATTTATCATCACCAATTATAAGTGTCTGGAATCCGGCACATAACTTTGCCGCATAATCATTCCAAACATTTACAGTATATGACAAATAAAACTCAAATTCGTACTAAAAGGATAAGTTTCGTTCTTGCGTTGTCGGTAATCACCTATACAGCGACAGACACTTATCTTTCCGCCTATCACGACATCGATGTCATGAATATAATGACTCCGGTAATAATCGGACTTGCGGCAACAATTATATTATGCGGCACGTTACAACGCTCTTTCTATAAATGGATGACGAAGTATTCAATCAATTTGTCTTTTGCCCAGCAATCTCCAATTATTCTTGAAGCAGATACCGAGATAAAGACCGATTGTGCAAATGAAATTCAAACCATTGAACAGCCGTCGGTTTTAGACAATTATGATACGATGTTAGAGAACTTCAAAAAGAAGGAGGCCGAAAGACAAGTGAAAATCATGGATGCCATTCGGGAATATGTGACAATCAAAACAGCTCCTTATCTCTCCAAAGAGGCTATTGTCACACTGATTGCTAATATAGAATATATGGCTTGTGACCAATCCGACTTATATAAGCCGATTCGCTCCAATATAGACAATCCACTGAGGTCGCCGGGGCTACGACATTTGGCATGGAATATCGGTGAACGCCTGAATGTACCTTTGGTAAAAAGAGCGGAATTCATAAAGGCTTCGTTTCCTCATGAACTCGTAAATGCCACTACTGAATACCTCAGACTTAATTTACGGGATACTGTTACAAGCCAAATTCCTATTGATGTACCCGACAAAGGAGATTTTCGCTTCCATTTGGATACAGACAATGATGACTCACAATAAAAAACGTATGCAGACGAAATAATTAATCTAGTCTGTATTGTTCTGCAAGATTTCATTGAGTTGGTTTGCAGCATGTTGAACGACTAAAATAGTTTTAATATGGAAAAAGACCAACTGACTTTCAATGACCTGCCGACTGTGGTAGGAGAACTGTGCGACCGAATCGCAAGTATGGAAAATCTTCTGACGGAGAAACTTTCCCGGCAGAACGAGGTCAAAGAGAATACGCACGTCCCAATGACCGTGCAAGAGGCTTGCGCTTATCTGAAAATGCCGTTATCGACCTTTTATTACAAAGTGAAAAAGGACGATATTCCGGTTATAAAGCAAGGCAAGCATCTCTACATCTATCGGGATGAATTGGACAAATGGCTTGAATCTTCACGCAAGACTCCGGTTCCGCAAAGTTTCGAGGAAGAGAATGAAGCCATGCTCACTTCCCATCGTCGTAAACCAAGCCCTAAAAACTGGTAGGCTATGGAAAAGATGAATATCAATGCGCCAACTGCTGAGGAACTGGCAATATGCATGGAGGAGTCTGCCGTGAGCGTAACAAGTGCATACGGACACTCTCCTGTGGTACTGATGGTAGATGATACCATCATCGGAACATTGGGCAACTTCAGTGCTTCCATCGGGAAGGCTAAAAGCAAGAAAACGTTCAATGTCTCGGCCATTGTCGCATCGGCATTGACCAACAGCACCATTCTTCATTATCGGTCTATATTCCCCAAGGACAAACGGAATGTATTATACGTTGACACGGAGCAAGGACGGTATCATTGTCAGAACGTGTTAAAGCGCATTTTGCGTTTGGCAGACTTACCGGAGGACAAAGAGCCGGACAATCTGGTTATGCTGGCTTTGCGTAAGTATTCCCCTAAAATGCGCTTGGCAATAGTCGAACATGCAATCGGCACAATTCCTGATTTGGGATTGGTGGTCATAGATGGCATTCGGGATTTCCTTTATGATATCAATTCGCCCAGCGAATCCACCGATATTATTTCAAAACTTATGCAGTGGACGGATGACAGGCAAATCCATATTCATACCATCCTTCATCAGAACAAGAATGATGAAAACGCACGTGGACACATCGGCACGGAACTCAACAACAAAGCGGAAACCATCATGCAGGTGGAAGTGGACAAAGATGATAAGGCCATAAGTGTGGTTGAAGCTGTGCATATCCGTGACCGGGAATTTGAACCATTTGCTTTCCGCATCAACGAAGAAGCCTTGCCCGAACTGGTAGAATCCTACCTGCCCAAAGCAAAGGTTGTCGGCCGACCAGCCAAAGAACCGTTCAATCCGTATAAGGAGATTTCGGAGAGTGTACATCGGGCTGCGTTGGATGCCGTTTTTTCCGATGGTAATATCGGCAGTTATGACGGCTATCTGGAACGGTTGAAAAAAGGATATGGTTTGCAGGGCGTAAAGCTCGGTCACAACAAGGCGGTCAAAGTCGCCACCTTTTTGGGCAACAAACGGATGGTGATAAAGGACGGTAAGGAGTATCGTTTCAACCCGGACTATCATTATTGAGACTGGCTTTACTTTATTGTCGGGGCGTACATATAGGAATAAAGCAAAGTAGTCAGGAGTGCAGCATGAGGTATTCATTCTCTCCCCTCTTTTAGAGGAATATATCAATTACTGTTTCCAACCCGTATGCCGGTTCTGTGTGTACACCCGACATGGCTTGTCAGGAAGCATCAACAGGTATCTGTTGCAAGATATGCCAAGGTATAACCTCACTGCGTTGCGGTTGTACATTGGCACTCTTGCCTGCTCAGATACTTCGCTGGTGCAGTACTCGCAAGCTCGCACCTATTCACTATTATAAAAATGATTCACATGAAAGAAGATATTGAAAATTCATCGACTACCCCCAGTGAGACAAGAAGCGTCTTCATCGGAGCGAAAGTCACTCCCAGTCAAAAGGAGTATATAAAATCACAGGCTGCGCAATGCGGTATGACGGTAAGCGATTATTTGCTTGCCCGTGCATACAATTATAAGCCTATGGCAAGGCTCACCAAAGAGGAAGCGGCTCTGTTACAGAATCTGGACGATTGTCGTTCTGACCTTGTAAAATACACCTCCGCACTTCACGGAATGTCCACAAAGCAGCGTGTAGCAATGTTCAATCAGATTCCGTTCATGGTCGGTTGGCTCAAGGAACTTGGCAATGTAGCCGAAAGCGTCTGCCAGTTTCTGAGTGCCGCAAAAGAACAGAATAAGATTCCGTCTAACGATAAATCCGAAGAAATATGATTGCAAAAGCTAAAGCAATATCGCATGGCATAAACGCCATCCGTTACATTACCGGTGAATCACAAAACAAAAAGCACCCGGAGAAAATCCATCGGATATTGGACAATCTGCTTCCGTCGCAACCGGACACTATGGGTATATGGAACTCCATGCAACTGACCTTATCACGCTTCCGACCGATAAAGAACTCAGTTATCAGAATTGAGCTAAGCCCATCCGCTGAACATACCCGATTCTTTAACGTTGAAGACTGGCAAAAGCTTTGGCAGGATTTCGTTGCAGAGTTTGACAAACAAGTGATTATCGGCAAGGATGGAAAAGTCCGCTCTTGTCCGACCAATTTGGCTAACAGCAAATATACGGTTTGGCTGCATACTGAATCCGAAGGCGGCGTTCCACATCTTCATGCTGCGGTTTGCCGTATGGATGAGGAAGGCAACATCAACAACGACCATAACATTCATCTCCGTGCGCAACGTGCAGCCGAGCGAGTGGCAAGGAAACGGGGTTGGATAACGGCAGCCCAAGTCAGAAATTCCAATATTCACCAAGTAAATCGTGACTGCATGGATGCACTGAAATCAATGCAATCATGGTCATGGGAGGAATACAAAGATGCCCTTATACAGAAAGGTTATGCTGTACATGAAAGAAAAGATGGAAACGGTATTCTCCGAGGCTATGCACTTGTAAATGGGAACACCAAATACAAAGCATCTGAATTGGGTGTCGGCAGAAATCTGATGGTTACCAAACTTCCTAAGACATGGGAGAAACTGCATCATAAGCCGCAAATTACCACGTTGAGCAATACGTTTAAGGATTTTCAAACGGAGCAAAGTTTCAAACCGTCAGCATCTGCTGATTATGGCAGATATAAGACTTATCATCCCGATGCAGTTCCTTATACTCTCAAGCACAAAGGCAAAGAACACAAATTCTATATTCCAGGAAAAGTGCTTGATTGTTTCAACGACGAATTTGATTATAGACATACAGCCAACAGTCTGGAACTTACCGATATGGCTGTAGCTATTTTTGTCGGACTGATTGAAACACCGAATGTGGTAACCGGAGGCGGTGGCGGAGGTTCGCAAAGCGACCTTCCGTGGAGAGATAAAGACGAAGACGATTTACAATGGGTACGCAGATGTCCCCGGGCTGCCAGTCGCCTATTGGGAAAGAAACCTAAAACCGGATTAAAACGATAACCACATGAAAAAGAAATTTGATTTTTCCGCAGAAATGAATGAAGCGGAAGCCATAAAACCCAATTCCAAGAACGAATATCTGGAGGAAGAAAATCGGCTGCTCAGCTTGAATATAAAAGAACTTGCCAGCCTGAATGACAATGTACATGAAATGAGTGTAAATCTGGAAAATTCACTCAAATTTCTACAGGAATACAAATTGGCTATTGCCAAAGATACGCAGGAGCAAGCTGAAAAATTCGGGCAGACCGTCCTTGATAAATTTCTCCAGCAAATCCAAGACAAATGTAATGAAACTGAACGGAAAATCCGCAAGGCTAACAGATATATTTCAATACCTTATACAGCGTTCTACATCTTGATTATCATACTGGTTGCGTTATCTTCATTTTTCGTCGGCATCATAGTAGCAAATGTGGAGATTTTACACTCGGCTGTGGTTGGGAAGGTTGTTTTATGGACTATTTTGATTACCGCAACAGGAATTACTACAATGATACTTCTTTTGAAAGTATTGAACAAATCCCAATAGCAGATTACAAAAAAAAGCAACGAGTCTTAAACCCCAAAAATCAGGATTGAAACTCGTTGCTTTTCACTTCCGTATCATTATCATTCTATATCCAACGGGAGTAAATTCCCATCACTGAATCGGTCAAAATCGGATTGGAACAGTTTGTCTTGAATAATCCTGTACTTTTCAAACTCTGTTTCCGCAAACTCTTTGGCATATTCTGCTGATACGCTTCCGTTATCCTGTAATATCGGGAGTTCTGCCACATCAATAAATTTATCAATACGCTTTGCCCAATCCTCCATTGTCATTGGAATACGACGTTTAGCCATATTTTCTGCCATATCAAGGGACGCATTGACTATTCTGCCCATTTCTTCCAATTCATTTTCTCGCAAATAGTTCTTTGCAATAGCCACATCGCTTTTTACAATTTTTCCATTTGGAGCATTTTCCCAAGTAGTCAGTCCCATGTGCTCTTTATCTGCATTGGCTCGTTCCACTATCAGCTCCGCAGCGGTATGCCCATGTATAGCATAGTGCATCTTGTTTTGTACCTTCTTGAAGAAAAGGCGAGTTGTCGGAGCATCTTTATTATAGTCTATAGCCGTAGCATAAATGTCAGTCAGTTTTTGATAAAAGCGACGTTCACTCAGCCTTATTTCCCTTATTTCGGCAAGCAAATGTTCAAAATAATCTTCCCCAATGAAAGAACCGTTCTCCATTCGCTTCTGATCAATCACATATCCCCGGATAGCAAACTGACGAAGCACATATGTACACCACTGCCGGAACTGAGTGGCACGAACAGAATTGACCCTATACCCTACACTGATGATGGCATCAAGATTATAAAACATTGTTTGATAATTTTTCCCATCAGCAGCAGTTACCGAGTTTTTCTCGGTAACTGAATCTTTGACTAGTTCTCCGGATGCAAATATATTTTTTAAGTGCAGGCTAATATTATCAGTTGAGCAATCAAAAAGCTGCGCCATCGCTTTTTGTGTAGCCCAAATAGTCTCATTCTTATACATCACCTGAATCCCATCCTCTTTACCTTCAAGCATAAAGATGAGGAACTCTGCTGTACTATTCCGTATTACTATATTCTTTGCCATCACATAAAACCATTATAGATTCGATACATCAAGTAAATCAAAACACCAGTTCACAACATATTACATTAGCACTTGAGACTCTTATACTAATTCAGCCTTAATCCCAAGATTGAGTTTTTGTGAAATCTCGGTTATTTGGTTGAATTTGGTAATAGTGTCGGAGCAGGTATTACATAACCAACCATTACCAACAGGCTTGCATGGTTTTTCATAACGAGGTGCAGGAGTTTTCAATATCAAATTATCTGCACAACAATTGAGTCTCAATTCCCGTACTCGTTCTGCTCCGGCATATTTTACGACCTCAATAAGTGCTTCCAAGACTTTTGACGGACAGATTTTACGACCATCCGGAAAAGTTACTTGTATTTTCGTTCGTGTACTTTCCTTGTTAGTACTCTTTGGTAAGTATAGTGTTTCAGAGCCATCCAACGGAACAAGATTAATTTTTAAGTTGAGGCTCAATTCATCGGAAATAGCCTGCAAATCTTCGCTTTTTGTTTGTGTCGAACTATTTGTCATCACATACCAACCGCCACCTATAGGCTTTTGATATTTGGCATATTTGGCATCAAGTGTTTTAGAAACCACTCCGACTCCTGCATGTTCAAGACCTACTAAATCAACTAATTCAGCACCGATTTCTTTTATGACCGCAGTATAAGTGTCACAGACTATATTACTTTGAAATACTTTTCCATCAGGAAACTCCACTCTGAGCACATGTGTTTTGCTATGCTTTGAAGTATCATGACCATTTGTTCGATTGCTTATACCGGTTATGATTTCCTGATTATTAGAATCCGTTCCTGATTTTTCAATAGCATTCTCATCATGGCCGTTACATTCATACTTGTCACGAACAAATACTATCGAGCCAGATTTGCAGAATGAATAATCGAGCTGCTTGTCGCCGTCGAATTGCAAGCTCATGTCGATAGTACACCGAAGCCAAGAAATTCTTTCACCGATAATTTTCAATATCTCAGGGAACAAATCGTCCTTGAGATATTGAAGCTCAATATTGTTGATTTCCCTTCGGATTTCAGCGATGACATCCTCTCCTGACGCTTTGAGGCGGTCAAGAGATTGATAAAGTTCTTTCAGTTTTTCGGTGTCGGCGTTGGTTCCCATTATTTGAGCGTAAATTCTGGCATAGGTTTAGCGAATGAGCTTTCGCAGTCAATATTCGCACATTGCTGGCGAATAATGTCGCGACGATGTATTGCCGGCTTAAGGCAATAAGTGTAGAACTCTTCCATATCCATATCCTCCTTTTTAAGGATATGGGGAAAGAGTAATTTCAAATATGCTACAGTAGTTCTTTGCACTGCTTTCAGGTGGCGCATATCGGTTCCTTGCGGAATTGCCACTGATTGATTAACAATGGTGGCATACTCCGTAGCCGTTCTAAGCTGATGTAGGACTTCGGAGAAAAATTCTACATTCAACGTCCAGTCACGAAGTGCCATATCATTGGTTACGCGAGGCAATAGCCAGCCTTCAATAAAGCCATGGAAACGGTCAAGGAGCGCAGACTCTTTGAACGCTTCCGGAAGTTCCTCCACATAATTGTCAGAGATTGGAAAACCGTCCTCGGACAGTGGAATATTGCCGAGAAGAATTAGACCGCATTCCGACATAAACTCATAGTTGTCGACGTTGGTTTTTCCATATTCAAGATAATTCTTGAGTATGGAACGCATTTCCATGGTGTCGGTAAACGTTATCGACTGGATTTCGTCGAGAGCAACGAGGTCATGATGTAGCATGATGCCCGGTGTCTTACGGGCTTTATCGTAAAACAATTTGGCGCGTGAAACCTTGCCACCACCAATAAGCCAAACGAACTTCGACAAATTGCCGAACACGTAAGACTTACCAGTGCCTTTAGGCGCAAGTTCAATAAGGTTCAGACGAGGCTCAATGAACGGTAGCAGTCTCGCAATGAACTCCAGCTTTTGCGTTTTATTAGCAAAAGAAGACGGAGTATATTCCATTGCGGATATAATAACGTCAATCCACTCGTCAACGGTGAACTTTTTACGACATTCACGGAAGGAGTTCAAGTCAAGGCGTTCGAGAGGTCGGAATGGTTTATATTTCGACATCTCAATGTAGCCTTTTTCTTTACCCTCAGGCGGGATGTACACCAGTTTTATGATACCCCATTTTTCGCCATCGATTAAATCGTCGGGATATTGGTCGACGACGTATTGAGGAATTGAGGTGTCTTGCATCCTAATTCCCATTTCAGGTATCTGAAACTGCGTTTTATTTTTGGCGATGTTAGTGCAGACTTCAAAACGAGTTAGAAGTGTAATAACATCACCTTGCATCAGACAACTACGTATAGCATTGGGGTTGAGCGGTATATGTTCGTCAAGGAATTTAACAAGGGCGTCACGGCAAAGCCGACCGTTCATGTCAATGTGTGTCGCAATCAGATAGTCTTTCACGAAAGACGGCAGGTTGCGGCCCACAAATACCTCATTGTTGGCAGGGTCTTTATAGACAGCTGACTCCCTAAAGACTTCACGAATTTTATTTCCTATCTCACTCATAATTCAAAGTCTGATAAAGCCGAGCTAAAGCCCATGCCATAAACTTCTATTTCGATTTGAACAGGTTTGCCGCGGAATGGCATAACCGTCAATTGGTGTTTGCCTTCGGTGACCGATGATAGCATTGCTTCCCACTGCAATCCGTTCTTCGTCAACAGGATTTCTTGACCATTGAAGATGACAGTCGCAGATTGAGGCGCGGGCATGATTGTGAAGGATACCTTTTTATCTGAAACGGGTATGCTCGTTTCTTTAGGTTTAATTGCGAAAGTCAGAGGCTTTGCAAGGTCGTCGTTAGTTATAACAATAAACGGCACTAACACTTCTTCGGGAGTTGCGCCGCCATGCACTTCGTGGGTCGGTTTCTTTCCAAGCGAAGCGTGGCAAAGCGCTACCTTGTATTTCTTGCCATCGTGCTCGTTAGTGTGAACCACAAAATTTACATCATGCTCCAGTCCGCTATCACTGTCGAGCAAAACATATCGGCCTTCATGTTGAGTTTTTGAATCTAGTTTCAGAGACTCGCAGTTTCGCGACATAGCACTCAGACCGTGGTCTGAGACAATGGCGATTGTATGTTTGCCGACTTTATTATCATTAAGAACATCTTCAATTATCTGTCTGACAGTTTTAAGTTCCTTAATCAGCGTAAGGTACTTTTGGTAATGACCGTCATGGGCTAGTTCGTCCAGAGCCTCTTTCTTGAAGATTTTCTTATTGTCAACCTCAAACGAATTAAGATGAGTGTTCGACGGTATATTAGTGCGAGCTACCTGAGTGAGCACTGCATCATATCCGGAGTTGGAGTGGTCGAGCAAATAGAGAATGTATGGTATGAACTCAGCGCCGAGACCGTCTACCCAATACACTTTATCGACAGGGAATTTCTTAGTAGTGTCAATGTCGGCGAGAATGCCATGGCTTTCTTCAAAGTCAAAATACCAGTCATAGAAGGACTCTGCCGACACATTACGCTGTTTGAGCAAATCTGCAAGTGTGTCGGTAATGGTATCTTTAATTTTAGCTGCGCGGAATTGATTGAAATATTCCGATACCCACGATTGACTCTGCTTTATTGACAACGTTTCAAACGGTGTCAGATAGCCGTACAGTTCGGGGAAATATTCTTGAATATGGCTAAGCCCAAAATCTTTTTGTCCACGAAGCACATACCAACCGAGGAACAACTCGTCCTCGAAATCATAGGTTGAGGTACAATAGCGTTTGGCTTGTGCAAGACTATCGTCATTTTGGGCGATTGTAATGATTTGCTCTTTTACCCAGTCTTGATGCTCTGGAGGCGTAAGTGTTCTGAACTCACTACGCAAATCATACATCAGTTTCTTGCGAGGGCCAAAATATCGTTCGCGTTCGGCTGGAGTGGCATAGAATATGCGTTCTGCCACACTCACAAACAGAGAGTTGCCAACCTGAAAATCATTGGTTTCTTCTAATATTATGCGCAGATATTCAGGCAGTTTTTTTGCCTTAAAATTCAGTGCATAATATTTCAACAGCCATCGACCAAATTTATCTGTGCTATCAGATGCCCACAACTCCATGATATCCAAGATACTGATTGTCATTCGGTTGAAGTGTTTCTCAACGAAACGAGATAAATCAAACATCGTAGAATTTGATTTGCCGATATGGTTCAGCAACTCTTCCCAATACTGCGATTCATCTTCCTTATATTGAATAGGTATATTCAATTCAAGGAACTCGGTGATAAATGTGTGAGCATTATCTATCGGTTGGAATGTGAAGATTGAGTCAGGCTTGGAATTTTGCCAGCAATTGAGAATAGGACGAGCACCACAAAGAATTTTATCTTTTGGAGCCAGTGCTTTCCAAAAGCGCAGCCAATCTCGCATAGTGGCGAGAGAGCAAATATTCAGTTTCTCCGGGATAGTAAAGTGTTTAAACCGGGAAACATAGACCATGACTTTATCGTCCTTTGATGTGTAATACTGCCAAATGGGTGCACTTTCTTCAATCCGTCCGAAACTTTTAAGGAAGTCCGAGAAGCGATTATGTAGTCCTATGATTGGAATGTATATACGCTTTGTCGGGTTCTTTATATCCTCCGTTAAAATAATCTCGTTGAAGAAGCCATTGAACTTTTCGACATTATAAAACCTCACAAGCTCGGAGAATGGTGTCACGAGTGTTGATTTGATGATGCCTTTAACAGCATCACTAAGGGTGTCGACGGTGATGGTTTTATCCTCACCTTTTGCAAGATTTTCAATATCGAGGAGTTCTACATTAAGTTCCTTCACAAGGAATTTATATACTTCTCTGAACGCTTCAAAATTATTTAGCATGATAAAGCGGACGCAGTATCTCTGCGCCAAAACATCTTGCGAAGTAGTGTCCGCAATTATGGCTTCTTTAAGTTCATCCAGCGAATGGAGAACAATTATTTTATCGGAAGCATCCATGGTTAAAGGCGTTTGAAAAAATCTGCGGTTTCGGGAAACTCGTCAAGCAAGTTCAGAATGGCCATCTGCCACATAGTGTTCGGCATATTCGTCGCCTTTATCTTAGTCTTCGCCTCTTTGACTACGTCTGTCGAAGGTGTGGGTGAAGTTGGCGATGTCGGGGCATCCGGGTCGTCAGGGTCTGGTGGTGTCGGAGGGGGCGTCGTTTTAGCTATGTAGAATTGAAGTATTGTTTTCTCTACATCGGATTCTTTGCGATAGGCGATTTCACTGGGAAGCTGGTTGATTTTATCCAGCATCTCATTCCACCATGCTTTTTCAATCCTTATGCCGCCGATAGCATCAACGAAAGCGATGAAACCTTTGTCATAGTTATCTCTCTGAATCAACAGAAGATTGAGTTCAACGCTATTTCCCTTGATGCTACGGTAGATTTCCTTGATCTTTTCAATCGAAGGATTCTCTTGCATAAAGAGGTCAACAAGCGACTGAATAGCCTTTTTCAAATCGGCTGAAAGGCTGGGCATGTGCAGTAGCGTCCAAAGCGGCTGACCGGCAAATGCTTTGCAGAACTCTTGAATATACCATTTCGCATTATCAAGGCTCTTGATTTCGCTTGCTTTGACCTTTAAAATTTTTCCAAGATCGAAGGTGTCGTATAAGAGTTTTGCGAGTTCGCTTTCTTCTTTCGAACCGAAGCGAAGCATCATTTTGTTGCTGTGCTCCGATTTGCCCTCTTTCCACATCTTAAATAACTCATGCACCATTTCTGCAAGTGCCTCGTTCGAGATGGGCTGTGATGTCGCGGTTTGGAACAGCTGACCTTTATACTGACGAAGACCGTATGCAACGGCAGCGCAGTTGAGCATTGAGGTGAACATACCGAAAGGCTTATTGATAAAGGATGCGAGAACGTCCGATAAACTGAATTTATCGGCGTAATCTTTGCGAGCTTTCTCTAGGCAGGTCTCGACATGGCGGTACACTTCAACGAGCCACGAGTGTCCGTTGAGTGCGTTATCCGACAGCTCGCCATCGTTCTTTACTAAAGTGTTGCCGTTTTCCTCAAATATGTATTTGAGCGATGCGGCATTACCCTTAAATGTTATGAGCTGATCGCGTGTCTGCGCCTGAAGTACTTGTTGAATTACGGTCGGACAGTTCTTGTCGTTGAAGAAGGTATAAGGCACAGACGCTCCTGCCGGGAATTTCTGTGTTTCAAAACCTTTTGTATATACCTTTGCACTGAGTTTATTGTTGAGAAGGTTCGGCAACTGGTTGACGATGCCTTCGCAATAACTCTGGCCGTTGAAATAAACAGAATAGGTATTACTGTGAAGTTGAGTAATCCATTTGCTAACAAAAGCATGTGCAGCACGTTCAAACTCTTTGCTGTCTGCCTCGTTAAAGTGGCTCTTAGCTACTTTTGCGGTGGCAACAGCATCGATAAACTTAGTGAATGTTGACTTCGACAGCACTTCATCGGCAAGTACAACTATAAGGTTCTCAAACTCTTTTGAAAAATTATTGAGTTGCGACATCTTCATATCGCGGTTCTCCTCATTGAGCGAGAGGAAAAATGCCACATGGAGGTAGTTCGGTCTGTCTTGTGTAAACTTATTGAGCTTACTGCGAAGAAGCGATTCCGAATCTTCGCATGAGAAGAACTGAACCGTAGTTTCACGTTTTACTGAAGCACCGATTTGGAATAAGCCTTGCAAACTCTCTTTACTCGGAATATCGTAGTCAAGCACCGTGGTAGCGGTTTTATAAACCGACTCCTCGTCCTGACGGCGTTTATTCATCTCGTTCTGATTGTACGATGTACCACGAATTTTGAACTCGCCAAAGATGTCGCGGGCAACAATCTTGTTCTCATCGAGCCAGTTCAAAATATCTGTAATTTTGTCATGTACGCGGTCGCCTGCGAACATATAACCAATAACTTTGTCATTCGGTATCATTAGTTCGATTGACTTCTTGAACTTGGGCGATAGCGCATTGAGAAGAAGTATAGCCTTGAATACTCGCAAATGGTCTTCACTCTCCGCTTTTACCTTATCACCATACGAAGTAAACATACCTATGAATGTTGCACTCGCTGGGTCGTTATCAAAGGACGGATAGAAGAAGTTCCATAGTGTATCTGCCGTCATAAGCATATCTACACCATAATTACTTTCGTTATTAAGGAATGCTTTAAAACCGGTATCGCCGTCGTGCATAAACTTAATAACGCTTCGGTTTGACGAGCCTACATAGTTCGAGATTTCCGAGCAAAGAAATGCAGTATAGGGATGCAGTGGCAAAAGGCTCTTAATATGGCAGATTTGTTCAGGGTTTCCATTGGTGAGGAAATCCAAAACATTATCAACCTTCGGAAGAACTTTTGTCTTCAGGGCCTGGAACAACTGATTTGATTCTTCACCGGGAATGGTGTAGCTGTGGCGCATAATTAGGTATGTGCTTAGGCTATCCATTCGGTACTCGATTTCATCGAAGCGGTCGCTCATCTTAGTGATGTCCTTACCTTTGGTATCACTCGATTGTGACTCTACACGGTGAGAGATAAGAAACAAGAATACATTATTATTCTGCGATTTCTCGGCGATGTTCTGGAGTAGATTGATACGATCGCTTTTTAGCGTATCCATTACCGATGTAAACTCATCCCAAAATATGATTAAGCCGTCGGCAATACCGCGGTGTTCAATCTCTTTCTCTACTTCGGCCAGCCAATCACTAATAGATGTCTGTTCAAATACAGAGCCGATGGTTTCCCTTATGGCTTTTTCAACAGTAATATAAAAATCGGGACCTCCTGTTTTAAGCATACCAATGGCATCGTCAGCAGTGCTGATTATGTCATCCAGTTCTTCTGAGTTCGGTATGACCTCTGTTTCAAATATGCGGCGATGGCTTTCAATCCAGTTTATGGCTGCTGTAAAGTCTGAAGCTACGACAAAATCAGGAGCCTTGGATTTCAGCTCAGCGGTTACTGCACGTTGAAGCGAAAGTGTGAAGCGCGGTATATCGTATGCCTTCTCTACGCCTTTTAGGGTTACGGCGAAGTAGCGCTTTTTCTGTCGCAGATTTCGGAGTTGTGCTTTAAGTGCCGGATTCTTGATGTTATCAATATACGAATTGATTGCATCAAAATTATCGCAAAGCAGATGTTTGATTACTGCACTTGCATGGCTCTTACCAGTACCAAAAGTACCACGCACCCAAACGCTTTTACGTTTGCTGACCTCTGTGCTTGTTATCGCAGTCAGCGAACGCTGGAGCATTTCATCAAATTGCGTTGTAGGAATAAAAGATTGCCATGAAGAAGAACTTTCGTCCAGTATATCATATACAGGCAGAAAGTTTTGCAGATGGATGAAGTCTGAATATTTGGTTGCCATGATAATACTTAATTACTATTTAAGCATAAGCTTAATGATGTCTTCCGAAGTTAAGTCCTCGCGTAAGATGATGTTGTCAAGTCCCATTTTAAGTTCGGCACGGAGCACGTGGTTTACATCTTGTTCCAATGAGCGGAGTGTCTGTTCAAGTGATTCACGCTCAATTCCAAACTGACGCACGATACCATCGGTCTGTTCGGGGTTGTAAAACTCCGAGACAGTCAGTGAACGGCGACCGATTTTCTCAGCATAACGGTACAATGAGTATGCGGTGGCCACAAGTGATAACTCATTGTGCGGTTTGCGGATTATTCCAGGTTTACGATTGACATTAGTAAGTACTGCTACTGGTACGGTCGTGCTGAGAGGACTTTCTTTAAATGTATTTAGAAGTGAGTTAAGTGGATTTTTCAATGTCCTGTCCTTCAAATCCGGGAAGGAGTCCTGAATCATAATCTCTAGTTCTTGCTTAGTGTAATTTCTATCGTATGCAATGTTTGAGAAAAACCACTTAGCAATCTCAGAATTTTCCGTAATTCTGGAAGATTTTTATAACCACTTTATTAGCAAGCAGTTCTGAGGATAAGGTAAAAATGAGGTAATGATTTGGCAACCCTGTCTATTTCTACGTTCTGCTGTGAGTTGCTGTCAATGTCTCTCGTCTTGGTACAAAAGTAGCAATAAAAATCGGATACACATCAAAATGTCCCATGATTTTTATCACAGGACGTTTTTTATCTTCGCTGAATAATCCGGTTTAACCGTTACTTCTATTTTCGGCAAGTTGCGGGCTATGATTGCTGAAATTTATACTTTAATCCATACTCTTCCAACTTGCTATACAGCGTTGTACGTCCGATTCCGAGCAATTCGGCGGCAACCTTGCGGTTTCCGTTTGCCTGCTTCAACGCGCGTAAGATGCGTTCCTTGTCCTCCGCATCGTTTCGCAAGGCGAAGCTGACAGGTGAGGTCGGTTTCGTTACGGCAAGTTCCAGATGCTCTTTCATGACAACTCCCGTCTGTGCCTGCAACACCGCGCCCATTATCTTCTGCCGAAGCTCACGGACATTACCCGGCCACGGATGGGTCAGCAATGTCTTACGGGCTTCCGCATCGAACCCAGTCACGCTACATTCCAATTCATTGTTGGCAATCTCACGGAAGAACTCCGCCAACGGCATGATGTCCTCCTGACAGTCACGCAAGGGCGGAACAGTTATCTCGAAGTCGTGCAAACGGTACAGCAAATCCTGTCGGAAACGTTTTTCAATGACCGCTTTCTCCAGATCCTCGTTGGTGGCGGCGATGATGCGGACATTGAAGCTCTTGTCCGTCTTGTCACCTATAGGGCGGTATCTCCGTTCCTGTATGGCACGGAGTAACATCTGCTGGGTTTCCAATGCGAGATTGCCTACCTCATCCAAGAACAATGTGCCACCCTCTGCCTCATTGAAGTATCCTTTCTTTGTGCTGTCCGCACCCGTAAACGCGCCTTTGACATGTCCGAAGAATGCCGAGGGCGCAAGGTCTTTGGAGAGTGAACCGCAGTCCACAGGCACAAACGGTTTCCCTGCCCTTTTGCTCTTATCATGCAGATGGTGGGCGATATGCTCCTTGCCCGTGCCGTTCTCTCCGAATATCAGCACGCTCATATCAGTAGGGGCAACTAATCTTATCTGTTGCATGATTTTCTGAAAGGCGGAACTGTCACGGGCAAAAACGGGCATACGATTTCGTCCGATACTCCGTTCTTTCAGGATGGTATGAAGCAGAGGCATAAGTTTATCCTCCACAAGCTGCTTGGGGATATAGTCCAGCGAGCCGAGTTTCATACTTTCGACTGCCGTATGCACTTCGGCATAGTTGGTCATGATGATTAACGGTTGTGTCATGCCTTCCTTGCGCATCCATCGTAATAGGTCGATGCCGTCACCGTCGGGTAGTCGTAGGTCAGAAACCACGATGTCCCCGTCTGAGGCTTGTTGCAGAAGTTTCTTCGCGGTCGAGAGGTGGTAAGCCTGCACGGTACGGAATCCTTCCCGTGCCAGCAGGTTGCAGACAAACTCGCAATACACGATATTGTCCTCCACCACGATGATTCTTGTTTTATCCATTTTCGTATTTTTCCTTTCTTCTTTTGCCTGCCGGATAATTTCAGCACCTTTATCCAGCACAGCCGGTCACCGCTTTGCATATCGCTTCGTCATCTGGAGTGGCACTTCCATGAAGTTGGGCGTAAAGTTCCCTCAATGGCTGGTCGGCACGGAGAATCTGCCATGAACTTCGCAGATGGTGTGTAAGTGTGTCCAGTTCTTGGAGGTCTTTACGCTGTTCTGCATCCTTGACCGCCTGCATTTCCTTTTCGGTTTCCGCTATCAGTTTGTCCAGCATGACGGATTCATTGCCATAAGATAGCAGAGTGGAAAAATCCGGCTTTTCATCCAATATGCTGCTTAATGCGCATTTATCCGTAATCTCCATCAGTTCGGATATGGAGAACGGCTTGAACAGGCATCCGGCAAATCCACGCCCTATAAGTTCCTCCTTGCTGCAACTGCCCGAAGCGGTTGTCACGACTATGGGAATACTCTTCGAGTTGCCTACATTGGATGAGCGCAACAGTTCCAGCAGTTCAAAACCGCTTATCTCAGGCATATTCAGATCCGTCAGAAGCAGGCTGTATTCCTTTTTTCGTATCAGCTCCATCAGTACCGAAACATTGGTACAGGTATCGCAGTGCATCCCTTCATGGGCATACATTTCTTTCAACATAAGGAGAAGTACCTCGTCATTGTCGATGGCAATCACATCATGGCAGATATGATTATGGCGCATTTGCGCTTGAATTGTCTGTTCCGGCAGTTCCTCGGCTGTCTGCATGGGAATTTCCACCGTGAAGCGGCTCCCTTTGCCTTTCTCGCTTTCCAAGCGTATAGTTCCACCGAGCATCGCCACAATACGCTGCACGATGGACAATCCTAATCCGAAGCCGTCTTTTGCGGCGGCATTTGAAAGACGTTCAAATGCACCGAATACTCGTTGTTGCTCATCTTCGGTCATGCCCGTACCGGTATCTTCAACGATAAGTTTCAGCAAACCGTTATCATAATCCGCTGCCAATGATACACTACCGTTATCCGTGAACTTGATGGCGTTTGACAACAAGTTGTTGCCGATTTGCAGGATACGTTCCTTGTCGGTCAAAACCACCGCATCGGTGTGGCTCTCCACTATCAAAGTCAGCCCCTTGTTCATGGCAATGGGCATGAACTCCGTTTCAAGAATATGCGTGATTGCGGAAATCCTGCAAGGGGAAAGGTTGGGTTGCTCCTTGCCGTTGTCCAGACGGAAGAAATCCAGCAGCGTGTTGAGCATCTCCCGCATACGCTCGGAAGATTGCCGGATATTATCCACATACATGGTGCTTTTATCCGCGCTACAACTTTTCTGCATCAGTCCGGCATAGCCTCATTTTGTCAATCGTATTTTTTCGTGGTAGAAGTAGTTTACGATGACAGGTTTGCCTTTTTCCGAGCGTCCGTATGGCAGATCGTTTATACGATACGGGAAGCCCTGCTCCTTGGCGTAATTTGAAATGTCCTGCTCCAATGCCTGCCAGTATTCAAGCCTTTTTTTATTGTAAATTTCCTCGTAAAGCGGTATGAGGTCAGGATACTTCTCACGGATATACGTCATTATCCCGCCTTTGAACTGCCCGCGTAAATTCAGGTTTTCAAGCCAGATTAAATCAGCATAATCTTTTACCTCCTCTATTATTGCCTTCACGTCTGTTATTCTGGGGAATATGGGCGAGACGAAGCATACGGTGCGGATACCTGCCTCGTATGTCTGACGCATCGCTTTCAGACGGCGTTCAATGCTTACGGCGTTGTCCATATCTGCGCAGAACTGCTCGTCGAGCGTATTGACAGACCATGACACAGTCACTTTGGGAAAACTCTTCAACAGGTCGAGATCGCGAAGGACAAGATCGGACTTTGTGCATATCATAATCTCGGCATCGCTTCCTCGCAGCTCTTCGAGCAGCCTTCGGGTACGGTGGAATTCTTCTTCATACGGATTGTAACCGTCCGTCACAGACCCTATTACAACACGTTCACCGTCGTATTTATGAGGATTCGTTATCGGCTTCCAGTTTTTTACATCTAAAAACGTACCCCACGGCTCGGTGTGCCCGGTGAACCGTTTCATGAACGATGCGTAGCAATACCTGCAGGCGTGGGGACACCCTACATAAGGGTTGACCGAATATCCTCCCACCGGCAGAGAGGATTTGGTCATTACACTCTTTACATCTATTTCCTTTATTGTATCCATATTCATTGTATTCGTATGGTAAATTGTTCCGGCAATTCCTGAATCATTCTTTCGTCGCCCATAATCGGCAGCAAATCCTCTTTCATGAACACCGGTATGCCATGAGCCTTTGCCTGTTCTGCAATGCTAAGCACCCATTCGGGGCGCGAATATGACTTTCCTTTTCGGTTTCCGGTCTCTGTGCCTATGACAATCCAGTCAATTCCCTCGAAATCAATCTCGCCGATATCATCGAAGAGAGGTTCAAACGTGACATGGTAGTGTCGTGCTTTGATATTCTTTTTCAAATCATCAATCCTCCTTTTCTCGGAACTGCGCGTGACGGTCACGCCCATCCATACGTTCTCGTCGTCAGAGGAGAAACTGATTTTGTCAGGGCGCTTCGTCAGAAAGATATAGGCGTGCTGGGGATTGCTGCTGATCCGCTCGAAAATTTCTGCGTTCCATTCAGGCTTCCAATCGGAGAAATCGCTCATTCCTGTCATGAGCCACACATGAGGACGGGACGTATCGATGATGCGCAGTTTTCGTTCCATGTATTCAGGCACGGAAAAGTCGTCGGTAATGTGGAAACGGCGGCAGTTGTTACGGGCATAGCAGTAAGGGCATCCTATAGTGCACCCTACCACTATGTTCATGTTTTTTATCAGGGATTTAATGCAGACACTCATAACACAACTGTTTCTCCGTCCTCCGGGATAATCAGCCGGCTCATGTCGGCTTCGTGATGCGTTGCCTCATTGCGCAGAATTGCACGGGTGGTCTGGCAATGGTCGATGGCATCCATGTGTACGGCTATCAGCTTGATATGCGAAGGCAATTCGTCAAGTATCTGCATCACTTCGTTCTCGTCGGGGATGATAGGACCGTCCGTTTTGGAAAATTCGGGAAAGATTGCACCTCCGGAGTTTACCACGATATAGTCAGGATTGAACCGTTCCACGGTGTCTCGGATACATGCTTCCCATCGGCAGTCACCCATTATATAAACGGTCGGGAAGCCCTCGGCTTTTAGCACATAACCTGATACAGGTCCCATCATCTGCCCGATCTGCCCGAAACCATGATGTCCGGTCGTGCGGTAAATGGATATGCCGTCTATTGTTTTTATTTCTTCGATGGGTATCACATTTGTAAATCCGTCGTTTCTGATGGCGTCCGCGTCCTGGGGCTGAACGTAGAAAGGAATTTCTTTGGGCAAATGTGTGGGGACACTCGGCTCGTAATGGTCGATGTGATTGTGGGTCAGGAGCACCATGTCCACGCCTCCGATAATATCCTGAATAGGAATGGTGAGGTGTACCCTCGGTGTTTTATTCACACCGAGGGCCGATATCAAAGTGCCTTTGTCGGCTAAAACGGGGTCAATTAGCATGGTGTGTCCCGCATACCTGATTTTCAAGGTGGCATTGCGCACCAATTGTACTGTAGATGTCTTTTTCATGACTATATGTCTTGTTATTGATTACGGGTGCAAAGTTCGGAAGAATCCGGCGAAACATCTATGCCTGAAAAAACGGTAATTATGCCATTTTGATAAATGAAATTATTATCTTTGCAAAAACGACAAGGATATGGACGAGATAATCAACCCTGATCGACTGGTCAGCGTACCGTTCAACAAGACACGCTGCGGCGTGGATTTTTACATCAATACTGCCATAAACAAGGACATCGGACTTGTGCTGACAGAAAACAAGCGGTTTAAGACAGACTTCTTCAGCTTCTACTTTTTCCGTAAGGCAAACGGATATTTGCTACTGAACTTCCGCAAGATTGAACTGCGCGACGGCATGGTTCTCCTGCTTTCACCCCATCAGCAACAAGAGTGGCATGTAGATGAGACGGCGTTGGATTACACGTTCCTTATATTCCGCGAAGATTTCATGCGTACTTTTATCGCCGACAAGTTCTTCGTTTTTCGCCTTTTGTATTGTTACCAGACAGATACGCCGCCTTACATCAATGCCACACATGACGAAATGAAGGAATATATGCGGCTGCTCGGAAAGATTAAGTATGAGCTGATGAATCCAGTGTCCGATACGTACAATATCATTGTTTCCTTACTATATTATCTTTTGCTGATTATCAATCGTACATACGCTGCCGCCTATTGCTTGCCCGCTGAAATTGCTAAAAACAATTTCGCTTTTCGGTTCAAGGACTTGTTGGAACAGAATATCCGCACCCACCAGCGGGTGCAGGAATATGCAGACATGCTTCATGTCAGTCGCATCACACTCAATAACTCAGTAAAAGCCCAATTCGGAGTATCAGCTACCCATTTGATAAAACAACGTCTGCTTGAGGAACTGAAGAACGAATTGCTATTCTCCAACCGCACTGTCAGTGAAATGGCGGATGATTTCAATTTCTCTGATCCGAGCCATCTCATGCGCTTCTTCAAACAGCAAACAGGCAAAACATTTACTCAGTACATGACGGATTACAATAAAGGCATATACGAATAACTTCTTAATATAGTCGATAGCGGCTATCGAAATATGGTTGTTGATGTTCAGGCGTTTTTGTACTGCATGAACCATTTTACGATTTCTGGATCTTCGTGCGAGCCGAGTAAGAAAGGCTTGTCGGTATCCAGCGTCTTTATCCGTGCCATGTCGTCGGCCGACAGGGTGAAGTCTAATATGTCGAGATTCTGCTTCATGCGTTCCGGTTTCACAGACTTAGGAATAATTATGCACACTGATATTTATCGCGCCCGGACAGGTGTTCGGTGCGGAAGATGACGGCATGCAGTTCCAACCAGATGGCTACCTGCTTATGTTCCATCCCGACCTGCTGCGGAATACACCTCTCGGGCGGATAATGCGTGAATATTCGTTCTTTTCCTACGAGACAAACGAGGCATTGCACCTTAGTGTGGAAGAACGGCAAATCATCATGGATTGCTTCCACAAGATTCAATATGAATTGAACCATCCGATACACCGTCACAGCAAGAACCTCATCACAGACAGCATCAAGACGTTCCTTGATTACTGCACACGTTTCTATGACCGCCAGTTCATCACACGCGACAACCAAAACCGAGACATCCTCGCAAGATTTGAGCGGTTGCTTGACGAATACTTCCATGATGGGGCTGCTAAACGGATAGGCTTGCCCACTGTACAGTATTGTGCAGACAAGCTCTGCCTCTCGCCCAACTATTTCAGTGATTTATTGAAAAAAGAAACAGGTTCAACCGCCCTGCATTTCATTCATGACAAGTCTATTGAAATAGCCAAGACGGAACTTGCATCTACAGACGACACCGTTAATGAAATCGCCTATAATCTCGGTTTTCAGTACCCGCAACATTTTACCCGACTGTTCAAGAAAGAGGTAGGTTACACTCCGAATGAATATAGAGCGCAAGTGTCGTGAGAATTGGATTAGTACAGAATATTAGAACCCAACACCTCTCTTGCGCTTAACTTTCTTCCTTCTGCGAAGTATATCCACCATTTCCTGATTGGCTTCCGCATCAGCAGCGTTATAAGATGAGCCACTGCTTTTTAGCAATCCCCAAGAGCCGTTGAACAACTCGCTTTGTGCCGTGCCGGACGGTGCGCTTGGTGTAGCCGTTTCATATATTCCGGCTGTTATTCCCATACGTTCCCTGCATCTGTTGTGCTGCAAAGCCGTGTCAATCTTGGAATAACTGAAACGCCTGTCCACTTTGGAGCCGTTGAAATGGTAGCCATTCATGGAGAATACAACACCCTGCACCTCGCTGGTCTGCCCCTTATGCTTGAAATGTACTTCCACTCCCTGCCGTTTCAGGTTGGCGATAAGCACGTTCCAGTTGCCGCATCTGCCGACTTCCATTTTGATGATGTCGTAAAGCGCATATTTCGTCCTGTCTGGCTCTTTCAGGCGGTTGCGTTTGACATTGTCCTTTCCGCCAGCCATATGCAAGCCGTATTTCAAGGTCAATTCCTTGCAGATGCGGGTACTGCGCAGACGCTCGTGCCTGTCCGATATGGTATTGCCGTTGTTGTCTATGCGGTTGAAAGCAATATGCACGTGCGGATGCTCCTTGTCGAAATGCTGGGCGATGAAGAACTGCGTATTCTTGATTCCCATCCGTTCCATATATTCAAGCGCGATGCCTGCCATGATACGGTTCGTCAGCCGTAACTCATCCTCTTTGGAAAAACTCAACGCGATATGTCCGACAGGTTTTGTCACCTTATCGTTCATCCGTGACTGGGCATTGAAACTCATGGCGATAGTTTCCAGATTTTCCATAAACAAGCCTTCGCTTGCTACTATCTGCGTATCCTTCTTCTTGTCGATGATGTAATCCACCACACCCTTGAAGTCGCTTCCTTTTACGATTTTCGCCATCATATCCCTATCTTGGTTATAAGTTCATGAATCCTTGCCACTGCCACCTTGCAGTCCCACCGTTCATCGTGGAAGCCTCCGGCGTTTGCCTTACGCGCAAGCTGGTTGAGATTGTTAGCCATGCCGCAGAGTTGGCGGATGTATCCGGCATGTTCCTCCGACAGCCGTTCTTTCACATGACCGTTACGGAAACATTCCCTCATGTACTCGCTTGGTGATACGCCCGCCTCATGCGATCGTGTCAGCAGGCGGAAGTAGTCGGCTGCCGTCATTTTCACTGCGATACGGTATTTCAGTTTCTCGGTTGCTTCCTTCTTGGGGCGACCTCCCTTGTTGCGTTCCTTGTGTTCCTTTGTCTGTTCCATATTTTATTCCTTTTAATTCGGTTACTGATTCAACTGTATAGACCGACGGGATGCCACCTCCTGCAATTTGGATGGTGGGTGGCAAGCGGTTTCGGTACACCCGAAACACAAACTTGCTACCTCCCAATCCTTAAGGAATGAGTTTCGGGCATCTCCCGTTTTTCTCATTCGGGATGTCATAATCCCAACCCTTTCTTCTTGGGTTTTACGATAGTTCTTAGCGGTGGACTAACGGCTAATTTCTGCCGGATTCCACGCAGGTAATCGTTCAGGTCTTTATGCCCTTTGTAGTTGTCGGAGAAGTCGCGGATGCGTCCGGCGAACTTCCTTTCCAATTCCCGATACGCCTTTCTTCCCGCCTCGTCATTGTCGAGCATGCAGTGGATACGTCCATACCCGTGCAGCACATCTATAGCTTTGGAAACATTGGCGGTCGAATTGAGGATGACGTAATCCTGCCTGTCAAGGTCGGGCAAGTTCGAGCAGTTCCTCTTCCGCAACGTGAGGAATGAAAGATAGTCCATCATGCCCTCGAATACAAGGCATTTCTCTCTCGCTTCTCCCTGTTGCCGAATATGGCTGATGTCTTTGGGTGCGACACAGCCTTTGAAAAAACGGTTACGCACTTCAAATCCTCCCGCCACATTCGGAAAACCGATGGCGAAATAGGGCTTGCCGTTATGGGTGAAGTGGAGCTCTTTACATTGCGCCTTTGCCAAAGCGATGTTTATGCCCCGTTCCTGCAAGTATCGGAGCAATGCCGGATGGGTGAGTTCGCCCACCTCCAAATGTTGGAAACTCGGTTCGGATGCCTGCTGGCGAAAAGAGAAAGATATGGGACGGATGTGTGGTGCCTGTTCCGCTATCTTGCCAAGCAGATAAGGCACATGGTCGGATGCGTACAGTACCCCTGCAAGTGCGATGATGTTACCACCTCTTCCCAGTCCATAATCGAACCACAGGTTGCGGTCGGTGTTCACCTTGAACGAGGCTTCCGTTTCCTGACGGAACGGGGATTTATACCACAGGCAGTTTCCCTGTTGCTTTACGGGCGAATAACCCAAACTTTGCAGATAGTCCGCAATTTTGATTTGTTTTGCTTCTTGGATGTTCATGATATAATTTCTATGGATTTGATGATGACTGTAAAAACGTTGATTTGATGAATGAGATATGTATTGTCCTATACGTTAATGCTTTATATTCTCAACATCTTCTCAACAAACCACTCACAAATAGAGAATCCAACAAACTGATGCTGTTTCCCTCTCAACTTTTCTTTTCGATTGTTGAGAATTTGTTGAGAGTGTATGCTGTTTATTATCAGTATGGTTATATCATTATTCATCAATTCAACAAAAAAAGAATAGTATTACAGGGATTCAAGTTGTTCCCTTGTGACGGTGTAGAAACGACCGACTCTTTTTATCGGCTCATATCGGCACTCCCGATTGTAATTGAATTGGTAAGTGGTATATGTAAGCCCGTTAGAGGCAGGAGTAAGTTTCCAACATTCCTGCAATACCTTTCTGACTTGGTGCTTCTCCACCTTTACCTGCGAATGTACCAGCAAAAGAAGAATGTCGTTGTGGCAGAACGAGAATGTGTCCGTGCCGACACTTTCCATAATGTCAAGGATAAGTTCGCACATCTCTATCTCCAATCGGTTGCGGTTGCTGCGGATAATCTTCTGCAAGGCTTCGGTATGCAGCAAAGAGGGCGCAAACCACATACGGCTTTCCTTTTCGGTGGAAAGTTGTCTGTATTGCAGGTAATACAGAAAGGCAGGTATCTCAGCTTTCAGCTTTTGCAGGAAGTCTGTGTCATCGGATTGCAGACGGTCTATCTTGCGCACCCAATAGCGTGTTTCACCTGCATCAATGATAACAGGCAGATACTCGTTGTTGGAGCATAGCACGAACTTGGCAAAGAACGCTATCTCGTCACGGTCTTTGCCTTTGGCTTCCACCTTGTAGGAAAGTGTGGTGCTGAGGTTCTTCAACCGCTCGCTGTCCTCCCTGCGGTTGAGCAATACCTCGTCCACCACGATGAGCAGTTTTCCTGCCCAGTCGGAATTGAACTGGCTGCGGAAGTCCTCGTTGGTATTGAAAGTGACATTGTTTTGAAACACAGCTTTCAGGAAGTTCAGGAATGTACTCTTGCCCGTGTTGCGTTCTTCTGATACCAACAGCAGGATAGGCAGTTTCTGCACGGGTTGCAGGTAGAGCAATTGAAGATAGTCCATGCCCAATTCATACTGTTCACCGAAGATATGGCGCACCAATGACCGGATACAGGGAAACTCGCCTTGTTGCGGACGGTGTCCTATCGGCTCGTAGAGGTTCAGGAACTTGTCCACCACGGGACGGTAGTCCACATGGTCGGGGACGGTGCAGAAGCCGTCGTACTTCGGCACGGTGGCGAGATAGTCCTTGCCGTAGTCCTGCCGCAGTGTTTCGTTGTTCCACACGATGCGCTTCTTCACATAGCCTCCGTTCAGACGGGGCTGGTTCACTAACTTGTAGAGGGTAGTACCCACACGGATAAACTCCTCATTTTCAAAGTTGCCTTGTTTCATTAGCACTTCATTTTTTTGTTTAATCAGTGCAAAACTCGGCAATTAGCGCAGAACGGATTAACAACTCACGCATACCTCACGTAAGATTTTCTTGGATTTGGCTTTATGACATACTACAAAAGCCCGAAGAAATGCCATTCTAATGGATTTTTCTTCGGGTTTGTCGTAATCGTACGTATGAATGGCAATACACCTATTCACATACTCGTATAAATACATTGTTGGCAATGGGAATACGCATAGGTCTCACTACTTCATGTCGTCATATCATTAGAACTTATGCCTGATAATTAGACATATCCCAACCATTTATACCCAGCGAAAAGAAGATATTTGTTTTCTCTTTTCGCAAGTACAGCCTTTTAAATATGGCATTGCGCACCTGTTCCGCACCGAAGCTGTCAATGCGGAAAGCAAGTGCGACTATCATCGGAAAGCTGAACACATCGGCATGATACCCGTTCTCCTGCCGAACATACTTCTGTACCTCGTATTCTTTTAATGCTCCACTGTTATAGATGTTTCTGATGGCAGAACGAAGTGTCGGAGCAATTACTCCGAACAGTTCCACCAATTCCGGCTCGCTCATCCAAATGTTTGAGACATTCTCCGGCATGATGATATTGCCGGATTCATTCACTGTTATGCTGTTTCTTCTCATAC
>ENA-ORSB01001142-ORSB01001142.1-human-gut-metagenome-genome-assembly--contig:-NODE-1142-length-26353-cov-5.511636_pt1 | contig 26353 bp, 18 predicted proteins | sample MGYA00242180_ERZ509144 | MGnify/ENA primary metagenome ERZ509144 (study PRJEB26280, sample SAMEA2338661) | human gut metagenome | biome: human gut; feature: human-associated habitat; material: faeces...
AATGCAGATAAATCATCTGACACAAAATTAAAATAGGATAAGTAAAAGAATTTCGCACAGCCGTAAAAAACGGCTGTGCGAAAGCATTTTTGCTTACTGCGTCAACAGCCCCTCAACGTACCTTTGTACGCCTGTCGGGGCTGTTTCCTTGTCTGCGTGTGTTTCTCAACGTCTTCAGCTTGATTTTATCCGACTTACTTTGTTCCGAAGAGTCTGTCGCCTGCGTCACCTACGCCGGGAGTGATATACAGATCCTCATTAAGACCGTCGTCAAGCGCACCGCAGTAAATCTCTACATCGGGGAATTCCTTGTGTATAGCGGCTATGCCCTCAGGAGCGGCGATAATGCACATAAACTTTATAGAATGTGCGCCGGCTTCCTTAATCTTGCGTATAGCGTGTACAGCCGATGTGCCTGTAGCGAGCATAATATCGGTAACTATTACGTCACGCTCGTTTATATCAAACGGGAGCTTGCAGTAATACTCGTTTGCGACCGTTTTATCCGATCCGCCCTTTCCTCTGAATATACCGATATGACCTATCTTTGCGGCAGGAACAAGTGCCATAACGCCCTCGGTCATACCAAGACCTGCACGGAGGATAGGTACAAATGCGAGCTTTCTGCCTGAGATAACATTTGACTCTGCGATAGCTACGGGAGTCTGGATCTGTACCTTCTTAAGAGGAAGATCTCTCGTTGCCTCATAGCACATAAGCATTGAAATTTCGCTTACAAGCTCTCTGAATTCCTTTGCGCCCGTGTTCTTATCTCTTAAAAGAGATACCTTGTGCTGTACAAGGGGGTGGTCACAGATGTGAAGTTTCTCGTTTGCCATAACATTCTCTTTTCTCCCTATGTATTGTTGGATTAGTTTTTTATAGCCCTGCCGTGATTTTCATAGGGAAAAATCCGCAGACTTTAATTACTTACTTATTTTCGAGCGCCATCATCTTGTCAACACGGGCTGCGTGTCTTCCGCCCTCGAACTCGGTTGACAGGAATACTCTTACTATTTCTTCAGCCGTACCCGGTCCTATAACTCTGCCGCCCATACACAGAACGTTTGCATCATTGTGAAGACGTGTGTACTTTGCCGTATAATAATCCTGGCACAAAGCCGCACGGATGCCCTTTATCTTGTTTGCGGATATGCTGATGCCTATACCCGTACCGCATATCAGAATGCCCTTGTCGCACTCTCCGCTTTTGATTTTCTCACAGGTCTTTTCTGCGATGTCGGGGTAATCCGCTCTCTCTCCGTTACAGCCGCAGTCGATATATTCGACTCCCAGCCCGTCAAGGAACTTCTTAACCTCGCACTTCAGCTCATATCCTGCGTGATCGCTACCTATTGCCAGCATTTTTATTCTTTCCTTTCTTTATATGCCTCAGCATTCTTTGCCATAAGCTCACGCTGAGCCTGCGGCAGCTTAAGATACATCGGCATAAGCTGTTCGGGCGTTAACTGCGGTGCGTTTACAGCCGCAAGGCATACGCCGTAGCCCGTCTGGTATCTTAACGGATCGGGGGCAATCTTCACGTTTTCCAATCCCTCGTTATCCGTTGCTTTTTTCATTATAAATGCGCCGTCACCGACAAGCATTATATCATCGTCATATTCCGACAGCATTCTTGCCGCTTCGTCGGTTTTCAGACATTCTTCTTCGGTCAGTCTTTCGACCTTGCCGCCATTTACACGAAACAGTGCAACATACACCTGATTGCACCTTGCGTCCATTGCGGCGCAGACAACGCAGTCATAAGCTGTAACATTATACGCCATAGCCTCAAGCGTTGAAACTGCCGCACAAGGCTTCGACAATGCAAAAGCGAGCCCTTTTACCGCCGATATGCCTATACGAAGTCCCGTGAAAGAACCTGGACCGTTTGCCACTGCGAAAAGCCCTATATTCTCCATAGAAAGCTCCGCATTTCTGACAAGGTCCCTTACAACAGGCATAAGCGTCACGCTGTGCGTCAGCTTGTTGTTTATCACCGTACTGCCGAGTATCTGCCCCTTTTCCGTATCATACACGGCGGCACAGCAAGGAGCGGCGGCAGTGTCGATACCGAGTATCAGCATAGTTCCTCCTGCGGAATATATTCAATTACTCTTGAATTATCCCCTGTTTTTGTGATATTCACACCGCACCTGCCGTCAAGATACGAGGCAAGCTCAGGTATGTTCTCGCTCCACTCTATACACATTATTCCGCCTCGGTCGAGGTAGTCGAAAAATCCGATAGCGTACAGATCGTCGAGCGTGTTTATTCTGAAAAGGTCAAAGTGGAAGATCGGCACATCGCCCTCATATTCGTTCACAAGAGCGAAGGTCGGACTTGTAACATCGTCCGTACTGCCGAAATATTCCGCTATGCCCTTTGTTAAATGCGTTTTTCCTGCGCCCATTTCACCGGTATAAAGCACACAATCGCCGGCTTTCAGATAAGAGGCTATCTTTTTGCCGATTTCAACCGTTTCTTCAGGCGAATCTGAAATAAACCTTTCCATCAGAACAGACCGCTTATCTCACCGTCTGCGCTTACATCTATCTTGTTTGCGGCAGGAACCTTAGGCAGTCCGGGCATTGTCATAATATCACCCGTGAGTGCGACAACAAAGCCTGCACCTGCCGACAGCTTTACATCACGGACTGTTATCGTGAAATTCTTCGGGCAACCGAGCTTTGTCGGGTCGTCCGATAAGGAATACTGCGTCTTTGCAACGCATACAGGCAACTTGTCAAAGCCGATAGCTTCAATTTCCTTTATTGCCTTTTCCGCACCAGTTGTATAGCTTACGCCGTCCGCACGGTAGATTTCCCTTACGATTATATTCAGCTTTTCCTTTATGGACAGCTTCTCGTCATATATAGGAGCAAAATTAGTCTTGCCCTCGTTTTCGTTTATTGTATCTATAACAGCGTTTGCAAGCTCGATACCGCCTTCTCCGCCATTTAAGAATACATCGGAGAATGCGACCTTTGCGCCCATCTTCTCGCAGTATTCACAGACAATAGCTATTTCAGCCTCTGTATCGGTATAGAAGTGGTTTATCGCAACAACTGCAGGCACGCCGTATTTACGCATATTCTCAATATGTGCACCGAGGTTTACGATGCCCTTTCTGAGAGCCTCTGTGTTCTCTGCGGTAAGCTCGGTTTTCGGAACACCGCCGTTGTATTTCAGCGCACGGATAGTAGCTACTATGACCGTACACGAGGGCTTAAGTCCTGCGTAACGGCACTTTATGTCAAAGAACTTCTCCGCACCGAGATCACTGCCGAAGCCTGCCTCGGTTATGGCATAGTCGCCGAGCTTTAACGCAAGCTTGGTCGCTCTTACGCTGTTACAGCCGTGAGCAATGTTTGCAAACGGACCGCCGTGAATGATAGCGGGAGTATTTTCGAGCGTCTGCACGAGGTTGGGGTTGATAGCATCCTTTAAGAGTGCTGTCATTGCGCCTACCGCCTCAACATCAGAAGCGAATACGGGCTTTCCGTCATAAGTATACGCAACAAGGATTCTGCCGAGCCTTGCCTTAAGATCAACAAGATCGTCCGCAAGACACAGTATCGCCATTATCTCGCTTGCAACGGTTATCTGGAAGTGATCCTCTCTCGGAACGCCGTTCACCTTGCCGCCAAGACCGATTATGCAGTTTCTCAGTGCTCTGTCGTTCATATCAAGGCAACGCTTTATCTGTATGCGTCTGGGGTCTATTCCGAGCACGTTTCCCTGCTGAATGTGGTTATCTATAAGTGCGCAAAGCAGATTGTTTGCGGAAGTGATTGCGTGCATATCCCCCGTGAAGTGAAGATTTATATCCTCCATAGGCACTACCTGCGCATATCCTCCGCCTGCCGCACCGCCCTTTATACCAAAGACGGGACCCAGTGAAGGCTCACGCAGTGCAAGTACAGCCTTTTTGCCTATCTTGTACATACCCTCCGCAAGACCTACGGAAGTAGTCGTCTTGCCCTCTCCCGCAGGAGTGGGGTTTATAGCCGTAACAAGTATCAGCTTGCCGTCCTCTTCGCTTTCAAGACGGTCTATACATTCCTGTGAGATCTTCGCCTTGTAGTGACCGTAGGGTATAAGCTCCTCCTCGTCAATTCCGAGCTCCTTTGCTATATCCTTTATTTTTAGCATTTTTGCGTTCTGGGCAATTTCAATATCGCTGAGCATTTTTTCTACCTCTTTTTACTGTGGCTGACCGCCTGAATTATAACCTCTCACGTCATTATAAAGACGCAATTTAAGTATAGCACAGTACAGTGTGAATTTCAAGGTTTAAAGGATATTCAACTTATATAAAAGTATAAAAGAACTTGCTCTTATACAAATATCGCCAGTCATTTATCCCCAACCCCAAACCCCTTCCCCGTGGGAAGGGGCTATATTGCTGGGGCTGCCGCCCCTAGTCCCTGCCGGGGGCTTCGCCCCAAAGCAAGGACGCTTTGAGTGCTTGCAAAAAAATTTTGCACGATGCAAAATCATCAAAGCAAGCAATATGCGACCCCTTTTTTACTTATAAAAATATTTTTCTAAATTCTGATATTTTTTTGTCGGCTGTTACGATGCGTTACATAAACTTGAGCTGGTCGGTATCCTCATCGTACAGCGTTCCCGCAACAGGCACGGTCTTTGTCCTGTAGCTGTCTGCGTCCTTTATCATACCGTCCTTGTATTTAACCGCAGATCTGAGCTTTGCTCTGGTAAGCCTCATTACCTGCACGCCCTGCGTATCCCTTGCCGCTTTGGGCAGGATAAGCACGGTGTTGAATATCATGACCTTGCCTGCGTCCGAGCTTAGCATAAACTCGCAGTCGCCGTCAATAAGCGTCATAGACACAAGCGGCGAGCCGTCATTATATGCGTTCGCCAGCTTTTTACGTCTTGTCTTTGTTTCAAACGATGCCATAGGCACTTTTGCACATTTACCGTTTTCAAAGAACATTACAAGCGTTCCGCTGTAGTCCTCTGCGGCTATCATCTTTATTATCTTCTCGTCCGGGTCAAGCTCCAGCTTTACAGGCAGATAGTCGCCCATCACGCTTGCCTTTCCGTCCTCAAAGTCGCAGGCTCTCGCCTTATATACCTGGAATTTATCTGTGAAGAACAACAGCTCCGCACGGTTACTGCCGTCATAGGTTTCGATTATCTCATCGTTTTCCTTGAGCTTCTGTTCGCCGCTCATTCTCAGAGACTGAGGAGTAATCTTCTTGAAATATCCCTCACGGGTGAAGAACAGATTTACGGGATAATCGGGTATTTCCTCCTCCGCCTCGTTCTCCTCGTCCTCAGTGCCGTAGATGAACATTGTCTTTCTGGGCTTGCCGTATTTCTTCGCTATATCGCCAAGCTCCGATATGATTATCTGCTTCACTCTGCGTTCAGATGAAAGAATATCCTCCATATCGGCTATTTCTTCCTTAAGGCTGTCTATTTCCTCGATGCGCTTCAAGATATAGCCCTTGTTGATATTTCTCAGCTTTATATCCGCAACATATTCCGCCTGTGTTTCGTCTATGCCGAAGCCTATCATAAGGTTCGGTACGACCTCTGCGTCATCCTCTGTTTCACGGATTATCTTTATAGCCTTGTCTATATCAAGCAGTATCTTCTTAAGACCTGTCAGCAGATGGAGTTTCTCTTTCTTTCTTGCAAGCTCGAACTTTGTCTTTCTCTTTACGCAGGTAATTCTGAAATCCGTCCACTGCTCAAGTATCTCGGCAACGCCCATAACCTTCGGCATACCGCCTACAAGAATGTTGAAATTGCAGGAGAAAACGTCCTGTAAAGGAGTTATCCTGAACAGCTTTTTCATTACCGCCTCGCTGTCCTGCCCACGCTTTAAATCAATAGTTATCTTAAGGCCCGATAAGTCCGACTCGTCACGCACATCGGAGATTTCCTTCAGCTTGCCCAGCTTTACCTGCTCAACTATCTTGTCGATTATCGCTTCAATAGTCGTCGTAGGCGGAATCTCGGTCACTTCGATACAGTTTGCCGTTTTGTCATAGATATACTTACTGCGCACCTTTACGCTTCCACGTCCGGTGGCATATATACGGCGAAGCTCGTTCTCGTCCTGCAATATGAAGCCTCCGCCGGGGAAATCCGGTCCTTTAAGCGTGGATACAATATCGTGTTCGGGATTTTTCATAAGCGCGGCGGCTGTCTCACATACCTCCGACAGATTGAAGGAGCAGATATTGCTCGCCATAGATACGGCGATACCGACGTTATTGTTTACCAGTACCGCAGGGAATCTTGTGGGGAGCAGTACAGGCTCTGTCATTGAGTTATCGTAGTTCGGCACAAAGTCAACTATATCACGGTCAATATCCGCAAATATTTCTGCGCAGATAGGATCGAGCTTTGCCTCTGTATATCGTGATGCCGCAAACGACATATCTCTTGAATATGCCTTGCCGAAGTTACCCTTGCTGTCAACATACGGGTGCAGAAGCGCCTCGTTGCCCCTTGCAAGTCTTACCATCGTTTCGTATATCGCCATATCGCCGTGCGGATTTAATTTCATCGTCTGTCCGACAATGTTCGCCGACTTCGTTCTTGCTCCCGTAAGCAGACCCATCTTGTACATCGTATACAGCAGTTTTCTGTGTGACGGCTTGAAACCGTCAATTTCGGGGAGCGCACGGGAAACTATAACGCTCATTGCATACGGCATATAGTTTTCGGTCAGCGTATCGGTTATCGGCTGATTCTCGACAATACCTGCGCCCTCTATATAAGCGTTTTTATTCGGAGCGACCTTCTTCTCGCTCTTTTCGTTCTTTCCTTTTCTCAAAATCTATACCTCTTTTTAGCTTTATACCTTGCTCAGAGCGAAAACTCTTTTTTCAGCTTTTCAAAGCGTTTCTCGTATTTATCTCTTATGGGTAGCGTTGTATTCTGTAAAACGTGTTGCAGAATATCTGCGTCTTTCAGCACCTCGTCAAGCGGAAGCCCGACATTTTCCTTGTCGCTGTGGTTCGCTATCGCTCTTGTGATATTGCCTATCTCGCACACGCTGAAAAGCCCCGTCTTTGCCAGTATCGGCATTACAGCGTCAGCACCTTCTTCTGCGTGCTTTTCGTCAACGCCCGTCAGATATTTACGGTAGTCGTGGAGCAGTCCGCTTATCTGCGCAAGCTCTGCGTTAACACCTCTGCGCAGTGCGATAAGCCCTGCCGTCTGTGCCGTGCCGAAAAGATGTATGTATGCCTTCTGCCGTCTTTCCTCGGGCAGTGTCGCTATCATCTCCGACACTACGGCAGATATTACCTCTATCCTGTTAATTTCCATATATCCTCCGCTTAAGATACGTCTATATCGTCAAGGTACTTATAGCCGTAGTCACGGATATAGTCCTTTCTTCCGTCAAGGTTATCACCGAGCAGCAGCTCAAATATCTCCTGCGTTTTCTGTGCGTCCTCCGGCATTACTCTTATAAGCCGTCTTGTTTCGGGGTTCATAGTCGTCAGCGACATCATTTCCGGTTCGTTCTCACCAAGACCCTTTGAACGCTGTATCTTATACTTCTGCTCGCCTATATCGGCAAGTATCCTCTGCTTTTCCGCTTCCGTATAGGCAAAATAGGTCATATCCTTACTGTTTATCTCATAAAGCGGCGACTCTGCGATATACACAAAGCCCTTTTCTATTACGGTCGGAACAAGTCTGTACAGCATAGTAAGAATAAGCGTTCTTATCTGGTATCCGTCATAGTCCGCATCGGTACAGATTATTATCTTTTCCCACCTGAGATTATTTAAATCAAATGTTGAAAGGTCTTTATTCGCCTTAGCCTTTACCTCAACACCGCAGCCGAGTATCTTCATAAGGTTCGTGATAATCTCGCTCTTGAATATCTTATCATAGCTTGCCTTAAGGCAGTTGAGCGTCTTACCTCTTACAGGCATTACCGCCTGATAGTCTGCGTCCCTCGCCTGCTTTACAGCGCCCAAAGCCGAGTCACCCTCCACTATATAAAGCTCACGTCTTGCCGTATCCTTACTCCTGCAATCAACGAACTTAGGTATCCTGTTCGCAAGGTCTATCTTGCCCGAAAGCTGTTTCTTTATTGTATCTCTTGCCTTTGCGGCATTTTCACGGGCACGCTTGTTTATCAGCACCTGCTCGCATATCTTGACCGCTTCATCCGGATTTTCAAGGAAGTACACTTCAAGCTGATGCTTCAGCCAGTCGGTCATAGCCTCCTGTATAAATTTATTGGTTATGCTCTTTTTCGTCTGGTTCTCATAGCTTGTCTGCGTTGAGAAGTTTGAAGATATGAACACAAGGCAGTCGGCAATATCGGTAAATTTTATCTTGCCCTCGGTCTTGTTGTACTTGCTGTTGGCTTTCAGCCATCCGTCTATCTGATTTGTGAATGCCGCCTGCATAGCCTTGTCGGGACTTCCGCCGTGCTCAAGCCAGCTTGAATTGTGATAGTGCTGTATAAGCTGTACTTTGTTTGAGAATACAAAAGCGACCTTCATCTTTACCTTGTATTCCGGCTTGTCCTCTCTGTCCTTACCTGTACGCTGTGCGCTCCATACCTGCTCGGTCGTGAGTGCGGTATCGCCTACGATTTCCTTCAGATAGTCGCTGATGCCGTTTTCATAACAGTAGATATGCTCTTCAAAGTGAGTTTCGCCTGTTTCCTCGTCACGCACTTCGTTTCTCAGCACAAAGGTCAGCCCGTCATTTACCACTGCCTGTCTGCGCAGAACATCGTCAAAATATTCAAACGGCACGTCAATATCTGTAAATACATCAAGGTCGGGCTTCCACTTGATTTTTGTACCCGTTGTTCCGTCCGACTGGTGACGGCGGAAGCCTCTTTCTTCCTTTTCAACGTTATAGCCCTTTTCGAATCTCAGGTCGTATATCCACGTTCCGTTGTTACTTTCGACCTCCATATACTCAGCCGCAAACTGCGTCGAACAAAGGCCCAGACCGTTAAGACCGAGCGAGTATGAGTAGTTATCTCCGCTGTTGTTATCGTACTTACCGCCTGCGTACAGTGTGCAGAAGGCAAGCTCCCAGTTGTACTTTTCCTCGTTTTTGTTGAAGTCTATCGGTATACCTCTGCCGTAGTCCTGCACTTCAATGCTTTTATCAAGGAAGCGTGTAACGATTATCTTCTTTCCGAAGCCCTCTCTCGCCTCGTCTATCGAGTTTGAAAGTATCTCAAACACGGAGTGACAACAGCCGTCAAGCCCGTCAGAGCCGAATATAACACCGGGACGCAGTCGTACCTGATCGGGTCCTTTCAGCTGTTTAAGACTGTTGTCGTCATAATTTTTCTTTGCCATCAGCTTTATCCTTTCAACCGCCGTACTCCCCTGTACAGCGAAACTTTAGTCAATAATTAGTTTTATTGTACCACAAATTCCCCGTTTTTGCAAGTGCGGCGGCTGTGAGCCGCTTCAAATTCGCCTTTCCCAATGTTGATAATATGTGCGAGTTGCATTGACGGCGGATATTAATGATTGCGCTTAATTGTTTAATAATTTAATTTAACTGATTTATCGCAATATCTGAGGACTGCCTTAAAACAGTCCTCAGATATTGCGATAAAAATGACACGAATTTGAGATTTACCTTGACTTTAACCCGATCATTTGCTATAATCAACATATAGGAAGCCCTCATAGACGGTTTCCCTCGGTAATTAAAGTGTTTATACAACAGTAATCCGCCTACCGGAATTAGGCGGATTATTTTTTTGATAATTCATTAACTTTACCACAATAATTATCAACATAAAAATCCCCGAGAGCCTCAGCTCTCAGGGATTTTACTATACTATATCAACTTTATCTGCTTTCGTATTGCCATCCGATAAATCAATACTTAGCGTAAGGATTCTCACCGTCATACAGCATACCTGCGGGACGGTTGAATTCAAGATCCTCAACACCGAGGTACTTCAGTGTATCGAAGATAGCCTTGCCGTAGTGACCGAATGCAACTGCACCGTGGTGAGGATAGTTCTTCTTGATAAGAACGTTGCGGTAGAATCTGCCCATTTCGGGGATAGCGAATACGCCGATAGCACCGAATGAACGTGTAGCAACAGGGAGAACTTCACCTTCAGCAACATAAGCTCTCAGCTTAGCGTCAGCCGTGCTCTGTAAACGGAAGAATGTGATATCGCCGGGAACGATATCACCCTCGAGCGTACCTCTTGTGATATCAGGTTCCTTGTCAGGCTCAAGACCTCTGTGCATGATGAGCTGATACTTCATAGTCTTGCTTGTCAGCTTGCACGAAGCTGTGTTACCGCAGTGGAAGCCCATGAATGTATCCTTGAGCGTGTAGTTGTACTTGTCCTTGATGGATTCAACATACATATCTGCAGGAACAGAGTTGTTGATGTCGAGCAGTGTAACTGCGTCTTCTGAAATGCAGGCACCGATATATTCGCTGATTGCACCGTAAATATCAACCTCGCACGCTACGGGGATTCCTCTTGCTGTAAGTCTTGAGTTTACATAGCAGGGAACACAGCCGAACTGTGTCTGGAATGAGGGCCAGCACTTGTTGGCGAATACAACGTACTTTCTGCTTCCCTTGTGCGCTTCCATCCAGTCAAGAAGCGTAATCTCAAGCTGTGCAAGTCTGGGCAGGATACCGGGCATCTTGTTGCCGTCGCTAAGCTCCTTTTCCATATCTGCAACAACTTCGGGGATTCTTGCGTCATTCTTATGCTCGTTGAATGCGGCATAAAGGTCAAGCTCCGAGTTCTCTTCGATCTCAATACCGAGATTGTAAAGCTGCTTTATAGGAGCGTTACAAGCAAGGAAGTCCTGAGGACGAGGACCGAATGAGATAACCTTTAAGTTGTTAAGACCGATAACAGCTCTTGCAACAGGGATAAATTCCTTTATCATATCTGCAACCTCTGTAGCTGTTCCTACAGGGTACTCGGGTATGTATGCCTTGATGTTTCTGAGTGCTAAGTTGTAGCTTGCATTCAGCACGCCGCAGTAAGCGTCGCCTCTGCCGCCTACTAAGTTATCCTGTGTTTCCTCTGCTGCAGCAACGAACATTACAGGACCGTCAAAATACTTTGCAAGCAGTGTTTCAGCCGACTCGGGACCGAAGTTTCCGAGGTATACAACCAGTGCGTTGCAGCCTGCGCCCTTAAGCTCCTCAAGAGCCTGCATCATGTGTGTTTCGCTTTCAATAGTGGTGGGACATTTAAATACGTCAACACCGATCTCCTTACATGCCTTTACAACAGCCTCACATCTTGAAGCTGAAAGGCTCATGGGGAAACAGTCACGGCTTACAGCCGCAATTCCGAGCTTTACATCGGGTATGTTCTTCATAGCAAAAATTCCTTTCTGTGCAGTTTATTCTCTGCTTTATAAATCTGTCATAATACCGCCGCATTTTTTTGTTATGTACCGATTACGTTTTGAGTAATCGTTTACTTGTAGTCATAAAACAAAAAACCTCTGCGACAGGTGTTATTATTATTGTATCACAAATAATCGTCATTGTCTACAGATTTCCGATAATTTTACGCCGTTTTCACACAAAATTATCAGCAAGGCGATGTAACAGGTTACACGGTAATTAAGTAAAACGCATTTGTTTTACCGTTTATTGACACACCGTGCTATTTATGTTATCATTTTACTGTATCAAATATTTAAACAGCGGAGGAAGACCGATGAAATACAGACGATTGCTCTTTGGGGTAAAAGACCCGTATTCCGATAGTTCCGACGAATTGTTCACCAAAGCCGTAAAAGAAAATTTCTCCTACTGCGTTTCCCATTGCGATGATTACCGCAGAATATGCGGAAATCTTGGTATATCCTCTCCCTCGGATGCGTCCGGACTTCCCGTGATACCCACATTGCTGTTCAAGAAAAAGCAGATTTTCAATAAAGGCTGTATTCCGCTTATAAAAGCGACTTCCTCCGGCACAAGCGGCAGGAAAAGCGTGGTAGCCTTTGACACGGGCGGCCTTCTCTGCGGACTTAAAATGGTTATGCGTGTATCAAAGCTGAGAAATCTGCTATCTTCCGTTCCGTGCCACTATATCATTATGGGTTACAAGCACCACAGAGGAAACAAGACCGCCGTAACAAAGACGGCTTTCGGTGCGACATTCTTCACTCCTGCACTGAGCCGCAATTATATCCTGACATATAAAAAAGGCGGCTATTCCCCCGACTTTGACAGGATTATAGATCTTATTGTCAGGCATTCACGTTCACGTTTCCCGACAAGATTCATGGGGTTTCCCGCTTATACTTATTTTCTGCTGAGAATAATGGACGAGCGTAAAATTTATCTTAAAATGCCGAAAGGCTCACGCATAATGCTCGGCGGCGGCTGGAAACAGTTCTATGCCGAGCAAGCCGACAAAAATTCCTTTTACAGCCTTGCCGAAAAGGTACTCGGCATAAAGGAAAACGATATTATCGAATTTTTCGGAGCGGTAGAGCATCCGATTTTATACTGCGACTGCAAGGAACATCACTTCCACGTTCCCGCTTACAGCAGAGTTATAATCAGAGATGTCGATACGTTAAAACCGCTTGAAAACGGCAAGACAGGACTTGTAAACCTTATAACTCCTATGGTTAAAGCGACCCCGGTGCTTTCTGTAATGACAGATGACCTCGGCATACTTCATAACGGAAGCGAATGTTCCTGCGGGCTGAAAACGCCGTTTCTTGAAATTGTCGGCAGAGTTGCGCCGGAGGATATAAAGACCTGTGCGGCAGGCGCAGAAGAGATAATAAAGGGTGTGAACGTATGATTTTCTTTGATGGCGAAATATACGAAAACGATATGTGCGACAAGCTGTTAGCCCGTTTTGAAGACAGAATATGCGACACTCTCGGAAACTGTCGGCTTTCTGCTAAACAGGTCATGCTTGCCGCCGAAAAAATCAGCACTGATATAGAAAACGGTGCTTTTGACGATATGCTCTCAGCGCTTGACGTTGAAAATGTGAGTTACTATAAACAGCTTATACTCGCCTGCCTCAGCCGTGAAAATCTTGAATACAGGCTGAAAACCGAACTCGGAGATTCAGACGGCTTTATCGGTTCTCCGAACGGCATCACTCCGAAAATAAAAATTCAGACAAAACCTCTCGGCGTTCTGTTCCACATAGCCGCAGGAAACGCCGACGGCTTACCCGTGATGAGCGTTGCAGAAGGACTTCTTGCAGGCAATATCAATATACTGAAGCTTCCGTCCGCCGATAAGGGCTTGTCAATCCGCATAATAAAGCGGCTTTGCAAATATGAGCCTTTGCTGTCACGCTACATATATGTCTTTGATACCCCGTCAAGCGATGTGCGTACCATCCAGACGCTTGCAGGCTTTGCCGACGGCATAGTGGTATGGGGAGGCACTGAAGCCGTAAAAGCAGTGCGTTCACTTGCTCCGCCGGGAGTTAAGCTGATTGAATGGGGACACAAGCTCGGCTTCTGCTACATTTCCGATTACGCAAACCATACAGATGAATTTTCGGCTCTTGCCGAGCATATAGCCTCTACAAAGCAACTGCTCTGCAGTTCCTGCCAGACCGTGTTTATCGACACCGATGATAAAACCGAGCTTACCCTATTTTGCGAAATGTTCCTTCCGTATCTTGAAGCGGCAGTCGGAAAACACAGAAACACCTCAATAGGCACACGGGCGAGAGATACGCTCATAAGCTACTCCGCCCGTCTTGAACAGGCAATCGGGATACGGCAAATTTCTCCCGACATATTTTACGGTAAAAATTGCAGCCTTATCATAAAAGACGACTTTGAACTTGAACTGTCGCCTATGATGTGCAATGTGCTTGTAAAAAGGCTTCCGAGAAAGGACATAATGCGTACACTGAGAAATGCAAAAGGCTTTCTGCAGACCGCAGGGCTTATCTGCGACAAGGCTGACAGAGCAGAGCTTACCGACCTGTTGCTCTGTGCAGGAGTTACAAGAGTTACGCAGGCGGGAAATATGTCCGCTTACTTTTTCGGAGAATCCCACGACGGAGAATATCCGCTATCCCGATACACAAGAAAAATCAATATCGAACTGAATGATCAGACTGAGGAAACAAATATATGAAAAAACTCGTTTTACCGCTCAACATTATTTTTCTCGGCTTATCGCTTGCTTGCGATACAGCTCTGATAATTACTCATCTCTACCCGATAAAAATAACCGCAAGCGTTTTCTTTATGCTTGCCGCCGCAGTAAACCTGATATACGCTCTGAAATACTTCCCCGATAAGAAACTGCCGTCAGTAATACTGACCGTCGGCGTATTCTTCGCAATGAGCGCAGATATAGCGATAAACTTAAATTTCATCGCAGGAGCGGCGATTTTCGCATTAGGTCATATCTGCTATTTCATAGCATATTCGCTGATGCAAAAGCCCCGTCCGACCGACTTTATCCCCGCAATTATAATATTTATCCCCATAGTGCTGTTTATGATGTTCTCACCGCTTCTTGACTTTGGCTCGGTTATGATGAAAATCATCGGCATTTCATACGCTGTTATAATCTGCATTATGACAGGCAAAGCAATAATGAACTTTATCCGCATAAAGAACAGATTCAACCTTATACTTGCGCTCGGCAGTGTGCTGTTCCTTATATCCGATATAATGCTCCTGATGGCGTACTTCTCAAAAATAGATTTCCCGTTCTCGAATTTCTGCCTTGCCCTCTATTACCCCGGTCAATGCCTTATTGCAAACGGTCTTGCACATATAAAAACAGCTATAACAGAAAAAATCCGTGTCGCCTGACACGGATTTTTTATTACCGATTATTGCGGGCTATCGTCCACTCCCGACCTTACCGCAAAGCCCAGCCAACCGCAAGCCTCTCAAAAGGTCGGAAGCCGAGTGCCTCGGCTCGCATTTTCGCCTTTAAATACGGTTGCTGTATATTCACGATTGTTCGACGGCGGGAGTAAACAAACAAGTATTTCGATAGCTTGTTTTCAGCTACCGTCAAACCCCGACCGTCCCGCAAAGTCACGCCAACTACCGACATTTCCAAAGGTCGGAATTTGCCGTGCCCCACGGGTGCTTTGTTTTATTGAGTTTCAGCCATCGTTTAACCCCGACCGTCCCACAAAGCCCAGCCAACCGCAAACCTTTCAAAAGGTCGGAATTGTCAGCGGCGACCCGCCGCTTAGTGCTTCTTCAACCAGTTACGCATCCACTTGCCGTTTTCGGTGAGATCGCTCTCGCTCCAGTTACCGTTTGCCGATGTTCCCGGCCGCAGTACCGAGCAGGTTTCATCCTTGTTGCAGATACTCCAGTTACAGTAGCTTATGCCTTGCTTGTCAAAATAGCTAAGCCACTTCTGCGTTTCGTTGAAGTCATTTGCACCGCCGCCCGATGCGTCACAAGTACCGAATTCCGACACAAATACAGGCAATCCCTGTGCCACGCAGTTTTCTACGTTTGAACGAAGTCCTGCGTGAGTTGCCGCATAGAAGTGGAACGCATACATTACATTCTTGTAGTTCAGCGGATCTGAAAGCGGCTTGTCGATTTCCTGACTCCATGTTGGCGTGCCTACTATAATTACCGAGTTCGGCGCATTCTTGCGGATAACGGGTATTATCTTTTCAGCATACGGCTTGATATTACCGCTCCACGATGCACCGCCGTTCGGCTCGTTGCATATCTCGTAAATTACATTCGGATATTTTGCATATCTCTTTGACACCGTTTCAAAGAAGGATTTCGCCTCGTTTGTATACTTGGACGGGTCGCCGGGATTAAGAACGTGCCAGTCGATGATAACATACATATCCAGCTTGATGCAGATGTCAACACCCTTTTCAAGCAGTTCAAGGCTTCCGCTCTTGTTGCCCATATAGCACTGACCGTTGCCCCACTCGTCAACATACATTGCAAGACGGACAACATTCGTATTCCAGTCGTCACGGAGCGTTCTGAATGCGCTCTCGTTTACGAATTCGGGGAACCATGTAAGCCCGTGCGTACTCATTCCTCTGAGCTGATAACCCTTGCCGCTCTTATCGACAAGCTGTCCGTTCTTTACCGAAAGCTGACCGTGCTGTGATACCGGCGTAGTGCCTTTAGGGTCGCTCGGCGCCTGAGGAACTGTTGCCGCCGGCTTTTTGATTGTTGACGTATTATTATTATTGTTGTTATTGCTATTGTTATTATTGTTGCTGTTATTTCCGGCACTCGTTCCTGCGGTACTTCCGTTCACAGTCACTTTACCCTCATTGATATAAGCGTCAGCCGAATAATTGAATCCGAACGAAATGCTCTTTCCCTTTTCTATAGTTCCGTTGTAGCTCTCGTTCTTGACCGTCATTGTGTTTCCAGAAATGCTGAATATTCCGTTCCACTGCGACATCAGCTTTGTATTGCCGGGGACAGTCACCTTTGCCGTCCAGCTGTTCACCGTATCGCCGTTATTGGTTATAACAATCTCATAACCTCCGCACTTCTTACCGCCTTCTTCCCAGCTGCTCGACTTCTTCCACTGAACAGTGAAATTGCTTGAAGAAGCCGCAGGCTTGCTCTGGCTGTTGTTTTTCGTGTCGGCAGTTGACGGTGCCTTTGTTGTATCGGCAGGCTTCTCGGTGTTCTCTGCCTTTGATGCATTTTCCTGCTTTGAAGTATTACTTTCTTCCTGTTCGGAGGTATCGGAAGATGTGTCGCTCTCTGTTACTGAACTGTCAACGGAAGTAACCTCGGAATTTTCATCGACACTGCTCGTATCCTCAACATACGATATATTGCTTTCGGTCGCCGAGCTGTTTCCGACAGACGATAATACACCGCTGTCCTGCGCCGCACAGCCTGCAAGCATAGTCGCCGCAATAAACACGGCTATCGCACGTCTGATTATAGATTTTTTCATATTTCCTCTTTCGGTCGTGATATTAAAACAGCCCTCACGAATGAGGGCTGTCGTTATTCGTTAATCTTTTTAAGATTACTTTCTCTTCTTAGCAACTACTACTGCACCTGTTGCGAGGAGTGCAACACCTGCAACTGCTGCAACGCCTTCAACACCTGTGTTTGTGTTGGGCTTTGTAGAATCGCCTGCTGTGGGAGCTGTTGTATCAGCAGGAGCTGTTGTGTCAGCGGGAGCTGTTGTATCAGCAGGCTGCTGAGCGTCAAGACCTGAAACTGTAAATTCAATCTCTAAAGACTTTGTGGGGTATGCACCGTTATAACCATCTTTCTTAAGAGCATCGTTCCAGATGTTAGCGAACAGAACCTTTGTATGACCTGACTTCTTACCGTCTTCTGTATCATGATAGGATCAGCAACTTCTGATGTTACTGTACCGTCAACGATAATCTTGCAGTCAGAGAACTTAGCGATAGATTCACCGTCTTCGCCTGCATCCTTGTTGAAAGGAATATCTGTTGAAACGAACAGAAGGTTGAATGCAGATGCACTGTCAAGTGCCCAGTCAAAGTCAGTAATACCAACCTTGTATGTGCCGTCCTTGTCGATCTGTACATCTGTGTATGTAGCAGGAATAACATAGCCGCCACTACCATCCGGCATATCATCATCGAATTTGTCTTCATACTGAGGGAATGTTTCAGGGTCGTTACCGCCCCATACGATTACGCTGTTGAAGTACTTGCCGTCTGCAACGTCCTTACCATATGAAGCGTCATCAAAAGAGTTTCTAAATGAGTAGGGTGCTGTCTGGAAACCGATATAAGCATTATAAGTTTCTGCTGCTGCGCCTACTGTAAGTGTGCCTGCTACTGCCATTGCAGCTGCTGCACCGATGAATCTTCTCATCTTCATTTTAATTACCTACAAACAAATTGTATATGTTTCATTCTTATGAGTGTTGTTAAAAGTTTACAACATTCTCAATAAATTTATTATAACCTCTTCCCGCCAAAAAATCAATTTGCATTTTTCACACATTTACCACATAACTTTTAGTTATTTTGTACAATTATGTTATTAAGTTATAACGCAGACCATTCTCGATTGTCACCCATTTGTGCGGTTTGGTTGACACGAGGCGCTGTCGGTGGTATTCTGTTAAAGTCGTTTGACAAAATGGAAAGGAAACAAAAAATATGAACAGACAGAAAATCACAACAATCGTACTTTGTGCGCTCTTTGCGGCAATTACGGCGGTACTTTCGCAGATAGCAATACCGATGCCCTCCGGCGTACCGGTTACATTACAGACCTTTGCGATAGCCCTCTGCGGCTTTTATCTCTGCACGGCAAGAGCAACCGTTTCAACGGTCGTTTATGTTCTGCTCGGTGCGGTAGGCGTTCCCGTATTCAGCGGCTTCAAGGGCGGAATCGCTTCAATAGTAGGTCCTACGGGCGGATTTATAATCGGCTTTATCGCTATGGCGGCCATCAGCGGAATCGCATTCAGAAATATGCCCGAAAAGTTCCGTATACCGCTTAGAATAGCAATGGGCATCTTAGGCGTTGCCGCTTGCCATATCTGCGGATTTGTACAGTACGCTCTCGTTGCAGGCAAGGATCTGTTATCCAGCTTCCTGCTCGTATCCGCTCCCTATCTTATAAAGGATATAGCAAGCGTAGTTCTCGCATACTTTGCCGCTCTCGCAATTTCAAAGGCTCTGAAAAGAACAGGCTTTGCTCCAAGCGAACAGGCGTAATTGCAATAAATTTATAAACATTAAAGGCAGTGCCGGACGGCGCTGTCTCAGACTGTCGATAAACCTATATAATTTTTGAAAATGGGGTTTGGGGCGTAGCCCCAAGCGGGGTGAGGGCGGCAGCCCCACACTCAGCCCCTTCCAGAGGGGAAGGGGTTTGGGGATAGGGATAGAGAATTTGCTCTTTTCTTATAAATACAGACTTTTTCTACAAACTGAGGCAGTGCCGGACGGCGCTGTCTTTTTGCTTTTAAGGTAATATTGACATATAAATCTGAACAATTAAAACCATACACGTTTTAATACCCGCCGATAACGCAAGCCTCGCCAACCTCAGCCATTTCCAAAGGCGGAATTTACAGTGACTTTCAGTCACCGCCGTTTCGCTACCCTGCGGATAACTCAGACATTTCCAAAGGCGGAATTTACAGCGGCACATTGCCGCAGGCAAAATTTACAGTGACTTTCAGTCACCCGCCCCGCTTTGACTTTTTATGATTTAAGTGCTATACTCTATAAATGGAAAGACAAAACACGGAGATACTATAAATGGATAACAAATACGAAGAACGGCTCGGCACAGCCTTGATGCTGCCTCTTATACTTAAAATGGCACTGCCGGGCTTTGCGGCACAGCTTATAAACCTGCTGTACAGCATAGTTGACAGGGTCTTCATCGGACACATAGAGCTTATCGGCACAGATGCGCTGGCAGGTATCGGTGTTACAAGCTCGATAATCATTCTTATCTCGGCATTTTCACAGATAGTCGGCGGTGGCGGCGCACCGCTCGCCTCAATAGCGCTCGGCAAGGGCGACCGTGAAAGAGCGCACAGGATACTCGGCAACGGCTTTTCACTGCTTGTGCTGTTTACCATAGTAACATCGGGCATAACCTACATCTTTATGGATCCCCTGCTCCGCCTTATCGGCGCAAGCGACGCAACTATCGGCTATGCCACAGACTACCTCTCGGTATACCTTACAGGCACGCTGTTCGTAATGTTCGCAACCGGACTTAATTCGTTCATAAATGCACAGGGCAGACCCGGAATTTCAATGATAGCCGTAATAATCGGTGCAATCCTCAACATAGGCCTTGATCCGCTTTTTATCTATGTGTTCGGTATGGGCGTAACGGGCGCCGCTCTCGCAACGGTAATATCGCAGGCGGTAAGCGCCTTTATAATAGTCGGCTTTCTGGTATCCGACAAAGCGACTTTGAAAATAAAGCCAAAATATCTTAAGCCCGATATAAAAATAATCGGCTCGCTGTTCGCACTCGGAATCGCCCCGTTTATAATGGCAAGTACGGAAAGTCTTGTCGGCTTCGTCCTCAACGGCTCGCTGAGCGCATACGGCGATATATACGTCAGCACCCTTACGGTAATGCAGAGCGCAATGCAGTTTGCCGCCGTGCCTCTGAGCGGCTTTGCACAGGGCTTTGTTCCGATAGTCAGCTACAATTACGGCAAGGGCAACACAGACCGTGTCCGCCTCTGCTTTAAATATTCCGTGATAATTATGTTCTCGTTCTTCGCCCTGACAAACCTGTTTATGATTACCTTCCCCGAATTTGTCGCAGGAATGTTCACAGACGATACCGCACTTATAAAAACAGTCGGCAGAATGATGCCTCTTTTCCTTACGGGCATGACCATATTCGGACTTCAGCGTACCTGCCAAAGTATGTTTGTTGCTCTCGGTCAGGCTAAAATTTCACTGTTCATAGCCCTTTTGCGTAAAGTGATACTGCTTATCCCTCTTGCCCTTATCCTGCCGAATTTTCTCGGTGTAAAGGGTGTATATCTCGCTGAATCCGTAGCGGATGCGACCTCGGCAATCTGCTGTACCGTTATCTTCGCTCTTACCTTCCGCAAGATACTCAAAAAGCGTGAGCAGACATAAATTAAACAATCAAGCGGTCACAGGGACAGATACAGCCCCGTGACCGCTTTTTCTTATACGATTTTCAAGCACCGCCCGCACATTTCCCGTGCAGGCGGTGTTTTGCGTTTATTTCAGAAATTCCGCCAGTATCTGACCAAGTACCCTGTACTGCTCATCGCTGAGCCTTTTTCTTACTGTATTGTTGTATTCGTGAAAAGCGTCTATAAGCAATCGAACACAATCAGCCTGTCCGTCCGTAAGCCCGATAAGCGAAACCGTTCCGGATTGCTGTAAGCCACACAATTCATCGATTGATACACATAATTCTTTTGACAATGTGCAGAGCGAATCTAAAGACGGACTGGCAGTATTGTTTTCATATTTGCTAATCATAGAATTACTCACACCAAGAATTTTTGCAATTCTCTCCTGTGTGATATTTTTTTCATTGCGATATTTCTTCAACCTTGCTCCGAAATCATACGGTTCATTCATAATCAACATTCCTTTAATTCACTATTTCGATTCAATCACTTGAATTTAATTCAAGTTTATGCTAAAATAGTTGCATTAAACGAAATAATTATTGAAAAAAGTTGAATTAAATTCAGCTTTTTATCTATGGAGCAAAAATAACGTGCAACAACAAATAAAATCCAGACAACGTGTTACCGAACACGGCGAGGTTTTCACCGCCGAGCGTGAAGTAAAGGCAATGTGCGACCTTGTAAAACAGGAAACCGAGCGTATCGACAGCCGTTTTCTTGAACCCGCCTGCGGAACAGGCAATTTCCTTACCGAAATTCTCGCAAGAAAGCTGTCGGTCGTAAAGTCTGAATACGGTCGCAGTCCTCTTGAATATGAAAAATACTCGCTCCTTGCGGTAAGCAGTCTTTACGGTGTCGATATAATGGCTGATAATGTCGAAACCTGCCGTGAACGGCTGTATAAGCAGTGGGACAAGCAATACAAATCCGTCTGCAAAAAAGAATGCAACGATGATACAAGAAAATCCGTCCGCTTTATCCTGTCAAGAAATATCGTCTGCGGAAACGCCCTTACTCTTAAGTGCGTAGACGAAAACTGCAACGATACCGAACAGGATATAGTCTTTTCCGAGTGGGCATTCGTTTTCGGCAGTAATATACAGCGCAGCGATTACAGCTTTGACGAACTGGTAAACGGCAATAAGGAAAAGGCTTCTCAGCTCACCCTCAGCGACAGCACAGAAGGAGAGGGTACTTTTTTACGGAAATATATATGCAACTACAGGAGGTTATGGGAAAATGGCTGATAATATTTCAACCGGAATTTTAAGCGGACTTTACGAAAAGGTATACAACCCCGATGTTCTGTCCTGCCTTGCCAATCTCTCAAACGATGAGGTTTTCACGCCTCCGGAGATAGTAAACAAAATGCTCGATATGCTCCCGCAGGAGCTTTTCTCATCTCCCGATACAAAGTTTCTCGACCCCGCCGTGAAAACGGGAGTATACCTTCGTGAGATAGCAAAGCGCCTTATAAAAGGTCTTGAAGCCGTTATCCCCGACAGACAGCAGCGAATAGACCATATTTTTAAAAATCAGCTTTACGGCATTGCGATAACCGAGCTTACAAGCCTGCTCTCACGCAGAAGCCTTTATTGCAGTAAGTACGCAAACAGTGCTTTTTCTGTAACACACTTTGAAAATTCGGACGGAAATATCCGTTTCAAGCGTATCCCCCACTCGTTCGACAAGTCCGGAAGATGCATCTTCTGCGGTGCGTCCGAAACGCAGTACGACCGTGGCGAAGAACGTGAATATTATGCGTATGAATGGATACATACATTACACCCCGAGGAGATTTTTGGCATGAAGTTCGATGTTATTATTTCAAATCCGCCGTATCAGTTAAATGACGGTGGTGGCACAGGTTCAAGTTCTGTGCCTATATATCACGAATTTGTGTATAAGTCACTTCAATTAAAACCTCGTTATTTATCTATGATTATACCTTCTCGTTGGTATGCTGGAGGTAAAGGGCTAGATGACTTTAGAAACAATATGTTGAACTCAAGCAAAATATCGACAATTGTTGATTTTGCAAATAGTGCTGACTGTTTTCCCGGAGTTACTATTGCCGGAGGTATTTGTTACTTCTTGTGGGGCTTAGAATACAATGGAGAATGTAAAATAATCAATATGAATGCAGGGGAAGAAATTTCCAGTTCAATTCGGAAATTGAATGAGTATCCTGTATTTGTAAGAAACAATATAGCGATACAGATTATCCGGAAAGTAAATAAAGTTACAAAAAATTATTTAGATATGATTGTTCATTCAAGAAATTGCTTCAATTTGTTCAGCAAGGAAATCGGACATAATGAATATAAAAAAGAAGATTGTGTACTGTATTCGCTGAATGGCAAATCGTATATCACCAAGAATGAAATATCAGACAGAGATAATTTATTGAACAAATATAAAGTGATAATGACAAAAGCAATGTCAGGTGGCAATAAACCGTCTAATGACGGATCGTATTTGGTCATTTCATCAACAATGCGTGTGCTTAAACCTAACGAAGTATGTACAGAAACCTATTTGTGTATAGGTTCTTTTGAAAACGAAACAGAAGCAAATAATCTTTGTGACTATATGAAAACAAAATTTTTCAGATTCTTACTGCTTCAAGCACTGACTTCAATCAATATTTCTAAAGATAAATTTCTATTCGTCCCCCTCCAAGACTTCTCAAAGCCGTGGACAGATTCCGAACTCTACGAAAAATACAATCTCACAGACGAAGAAATAAACTTTATCGAGTCTATGATAAGACCGATGGATTTAGGCGGTGACAACAATGGCTGACGTATTTGAAAAGTATGTGACCCCTCGCCCCGAGGTAAACCCGACTATCTATGCCTACAAGCTGAACGGCGTTACCACTCACGACGGCTACATAAAAGTAGGCTACACCGACCGTGATGTAAAGCAGCGTATAAAAGAACAGCTCCATACAAGTGCGATAAGCTACACCGTGCTTTGCGAGGAATCGGCAATGCGTCCTGACGGCTCATGCTTCAATGACCGTGACGTACACGCCGTTCTTAAACGTAACGGCTTTCACCGTCTTAACGAAAACACGGACAAGAACGAATGGTACAACTGTACCGTAAATGATGTCCGCTCCGCCGTGCGTGAGCTTCGCACAGGCGAAAGGACGGATGAATACCGCACCGCAGACTTTAAAATGCGTCCGGAACAGAGTAAAGCGGTAGACCGCACAATCGAATACTTTGAAAACATTAAAAAGACCGAGCCTGAACGCATACCAAAATTCCTGTGGAATGCAAAAATGCGTTTCGGCAAGACCTTCGCCGCTTATGAGCTTTGCAAGAAGATGAATTTCAAGCGTATTCTTATTCTCACCTTCAAGCCTGCCGTAGAGTCGGCGTGGAGCGAGGACTTAAGAACTCACGTTGATTTTGAGGGCTGGCAGTACGTTTCAAACAAGGACGCACATAATAACAAGCAGAATATCGACGAGGCATATTACAATGCCGACAGCACAAGACCGATAGTAGTTTTCGGCTCGTTTCAGGATTTGCTCGGCACTAACGAAAACGGCGGTATAAAATACAAGAACGAGTTTATCCATACTACCAACTGGGATATAGTCATATTTGACGAATACCATTTCGGAGCGTGGAGAGAAAACGCAAAGAAGCTGTTTGACGATCCCGACGATGAAGATATAGACTTTGACGCAGAAAAATATCAGAAGGAAGAAGCAGGAAATGCCGTAAACGAAACCTTTCTGCCGATAACCTCGTCACACTACCTTTATCTGTCCGGTACCCCGTTCAGAGCAATGCACAGCGGTGAATTCATAGAAGAACAGATTTTCAACTGGACTTATTCAGATGAACAGAGCGCAAAAGAAAACTGGAAGGGCGAAAACAACCCATATCTGTCGCTTCCCCGTATGGTAATGATGACCTATAAAATTCCCGAAAGTATACGCTCTGTAGCCTCAGAGGGAGAATTTGACGGCTTCGATCTGAATCTGTTCTTTTCCGCAAAGGGAAAAGGCGAGGACGCTCGCTTCGTAAACGAGAACGAGGTGCAGAAATGGCTCGATCTTATCCGTGGCGCATATCTGCCTGCAAGCGTAGACGACCTTAAAATTGCGGTAAGTCTTGGCGTTGACAAGCGTCCGCCTATGCCCTTCTCGGACACAAGACTTCTTAACGTACTGTCGCACACCCTATGGTTTTTGCCGAGCGTAGCGTCCTGCTTTGCGATGTACAATCTTCTTATGCAAAGTCAGAACAACTATTACAATCAGGGCTATAAGATAAACGTCTGCGCCGGTATAAAAGCGGGCGTAGGTCTTGATGCGGTAAAGCCCGTTATTGATTCTATGGGCGATCCTCTCGTTACAAGGACAATAACCCTCACCTGCGGAAAGCTGACAACAGGCGTTACCGTAAAGCCGTGGACAGGCATATTTATGCTCCGCAATCTTAAAAGCCCGGAAACCTATTTTCAGTCGGCTTTCCGTGTGCAGTCGCCCTGGACGGTAAAAAATGAGAAGGGCGAAGTAGAGATAATCAAGCACGAATGCTATGTGTTCGACTTTGCGCTTGACCGTGCGCTCCGCCAGATATCCGACTATGCCTGCAATCTGAATTCCGAGAATACAAACCCCGAAAAGAACGTCAGCGAGTTTATAAACTTCCTCCCCGTCTTAGCCTATGACGGCTCGACTATGGAGCAGGTAAACGCACAGGCTATTCTTGATATTACCCTTGCCGGAACCTCCGCAACCCTCCTCGCAAAGCGCTGGCAGTCCGCCCTGCTTGTAAACGTTGATAACGACACGTTAAAACGTCTTATGGCAAGCACAGAGGCAATGACCGCACTTGAAAATATCGAGGCTTTCCGCAATCTCAACAAGGAGCTTGAGGTAATCATCAACAAGTCCGAGGCGGTAAAGAAGCTGAAGAAAGACGGCGTGGAAAAGCTCACCCCGAAAGAAAAGAAAGAGCTTACAGAAGCCGAGAAGGAGTTCAAGTCAAAACGTAAGGAGGTACAGGAAAAGCTGATGAAATTCGCTTCAAGAATTCCAGTATTTATGTACCTTACCGACTACCGTGAATCCTGCCTCAAGGACGTTATAACCCAGCTTGAACCCGGTCTTTTCAAAAAAGTAACCGGTCTTGATACAAAGGATTTCGACCTTTTGTGTTCGCTCGGCGTTTTCAACTCCAGCCTTATGAATCATTCCATTTTCCAGTTCAAACGCTACGAGGACGCAAGCCTTACCTATACCGGAATTGATATGCACAGTAACGATAAGGAGATAGGCGGTTGGGATACCGCCATAAGAAAAGATGAATACAAAAAGCTGTTCTATAATCAACAGGAATCAATGAACGCTCCTCAGCCTACCGAAGCCACCGAAGATATAGTGGAGTTAAAGAAAGAAGTCACACGGTCATCAGCGGTAAAATCCGTTCAGCCATCCGGCAAGTCAACCGCTGCAAGTCCAGCCACTCCGCCTCTTGTGACCGAAAAGTTCGGCATTAAATCACCCGTTCCCAAAGCCGCTTTACCCGTTCCCGACAGGAAACACACCAACACCCCCGATTTTGACGAATCGTCAATAACAGTAGGAATGACCGTAATACATAAAAAATTCGGCGAAGGAAAAGTACAGTCAATCGCTGATAAACATATATATGTAAAATTTGCTGACGGTCAGAAAAATTTCGCCTTCCCCAACGCCTTCACCGACGGCTTCCTGCAC
>ENA-ORSB01001147-ORSB01001147.1-human-gut-metagenome-genome-assembly--contig:-NODE-1147-length-26292-cov-6.759157_pt1 | contig 26292 bp, 27 predicted proteins | sample MGYA00242180_ERZ509144 | MGnify/ENA primary metagenome ERZ509144 (study PRJEB26280, sample SAMEA2338661) | human gut metagenome | biome: human gut; feature: human-associated habitat; material: faeces...
AGTCGGCACACGTTCGTTCAAAATCCTTTTGGGCGATGGTGTGCCGACGAATAAAACCGCTTTTACGGTAAGTTTTTATACCAAATTTATATTAGGAATGTTTCTTGTTGTAAAAACACGACTAATCGTTTTGTCATTCGCGCTATTTTTGCTAAATTTGCAAATTATAGCAATAGTTATGCAGATGAAGCGAATAAATCGGCTGAAAATAGTGCTTGCGGAACATGGTAAAACTGGGAAATGGTTGGCGCATGCATTAGGCAAGAATGAATCAACAGTCTCTCGTTGGTGTACAAACGAAGTTCAACCTTCGGTAGAAACACTCCTGACGATTGCCGAAACTTTAAAGATTGATATTAAAGAATTACTTTGTTCTACGCAAATATGTAATCAAGATGATGACACCCAAATATAAAGCAATCGATTTTTTCTGCGGTGGCGGCGGAATGACTTGCGGTTTAAGGCAGGCAGGGATTAACGTTATTGCAGGTGTGGACTTTGATCAAGATGCCAAAGAAACATATGAATACAATAATCCGGGAAGTGTTTTCATTCAAACTAATATAAAGAATTTGAGAAGCAATTATTTTGAGCGAAAATTCGGAATACGGAAAAATGACGATTTTTTGATTTTGGTGGGATGCAGCCCCTGCCAATTTTATAGTATAATTAATACAGATAAGAATAAAGCCTTAAAATCTAAGGATTTGTTAAAAAAATTTCGCTCGATTCATCGAATATTATAGACCGGGATATGTATTAGTGGAAAATGTTCCTGGTATAATCACAAATAAAGATAGCATTTTACCTTATTTTCTACGAAAATTGGAAGATCTCGGATACAAAAATCCTGTTTATAAAGTTGTAGATATGAGCCATTACGGCGTACCTCAAAGTCGTCGAAGATTTTCTCTTATCGCAACACGATTGGAAAATGTTAATATACATTTACCTGATGCGGACGATGAAGAGACCGTATTAGCCGATTATTTAGGTGAAAAGAACGGTTTTCCCAAAGTTAGCGCAGGACATAAAGACCGCAGTATGTTTAATCATACGGTTGCCGGATTAAGCGATGTATGTCTTAAACGATTGGCAAAGACTAAACACGACGGCGGAAACAGACTTGATTGGGCAAATGATCCGGAATTGCAATTACCTTGCTTTGTAGGAAAAGATGATTGCTTTAAAGATACATTCGGGCGTATGTGGTGGCATCGACCGGCATCGACCATTACAACTAAATTTTACAGTATCTCAAACGGACGTTTCGGACATCCGGAAGAAGATCGGGCTCTGTCTTTACGGGAAGGTGCAACATTGCAAACATTCCCGAAAACCTATGTGTTTAAAACAAATAGTATTGCCGCAACGGCAAAATTAATCGGCAATGCAGTTCCATGTGAATATGCTCGGCGATTAGGTGAAACGATAAAAGCACTGGAAAACGATGGCACAATTTAAAACCCGGGCAAGAGCTCTCGACTTATTGGGGCGGCAACAAATTGCCGGTATCCCTACAGCCATAAACGAACTTATAAAAAATGCGCATGATGCGTATGCGGATAAGTTTGATATCGATTTTCTCCGATGTAATAATCTGCTGGTATTGCGCGATGACGGTCTCGGTATGACAAAAGAGGAATTTGAAACTCGTTGGCTTACACTCGGGACCGAAAGTAAATTGGCAAATAAAAAAAGCAGTTTACCACCCATTGACATGTCAAAGCCAAGACGTCCTATCATGGGAGAAAAAGGCATAGGAAGATTGGCTATTGCATCAATAGGAAGTCAGGTTCTAATCATATCGAAAGCAAAATTAAGATCTAAAGAATATGATATTGTTGTGGCTTTCATTAATTGGGAGATATTCGAGTTGCCGGGTATTAACTTGGAGGATATTGTTATTCCGGTAAGAGAATACTCTCGTATGCCGAATGCTGCCGATATTGATAGCATTAAAAATGAAGTTATACAATCCCTTAATAAATTAAACCAAAAAGAACTTATTGACGACAGGGATCTTGAAAAAATAAAAAGTTCTATTACGTCTTTTCAAGTTGACCCATGCCAGCTTTCCTTACAACTACAACAAGGATTCGAATTAACCAATGGCTGCGGCGGAACTCAGTTTTTCATCTCCCCCGTTTACGATACGATTATTTCCGATATAGAGGGAGACGGCAACTCGGACGAAGCGACAAAAATCGAGAAAATGCTGATGGGATTCCACAATACAATGACGCCCGATCATCCTACTCCCGTTGTTGACATTTCATTTAGAGATTATAGGACGAATGACGGTAGTTTTGTCAGCATCATAGATAAAGAACACTTTTTCACCACGGAAGAATTTGAATTGGCGGATCACCATTTTCAAGGGCAATTTGATGAGTTCGGACAATTCAAGGGATTAGTAAAAATATATGGAGAAAAAACATACGATCACATTGTAAATTGGCGGGATAATTCTTATAGAGAAACCGAATGCGGTCCGTTTAAAATCAACTTGGCGTATTTACAAGGAGAATTGAAAAGTTCTCGTGTAGATATCGAAAATTATGCCAGAATTAAAGCAAAAGGAGATAAATTCGGAGGTTTATACATATATAGAGATAATATCCGAGTTCTACCGTATGGTGACTCCGATTATGATTTTCTGGATATTGAAAAAAATCGTTCGAAACGAGCATCAACATATTTCTTTTCTTATCGACGAATGTTCGGTGCTATTGAAATAGCAGACCGAGAACACAGCGGTTTGGTGGAAAAAGCCGGACGTGAAGGTTTTATTGAGAATAAAGCGTATCGCCAACTTCAAGCAATTTTAAAGAATTTCTTTGTACAACTTGCTGCCGATTTCTTTAGTGAAAAAAACAAAACGGCACAATCGGAATTTTTCAATCAGAAGAAAGACGAGTTCAATGCGTACCATAACGCACTCGAACGTCGGGACAAATTAGCCAAATCGAAAAAGGAAAGATTTGCTCGTGAGCTCGATATCTTTTTTGCCGGTTTAACGGAACATAAATTCGAAAACGAACTGGAAGGGCTACTTACGAATTTTAGAAACGATTTGCATTCGGTTTTATACATTAACGATGCGGATGAAGCAAGCCAAAAGATAATAGATCTGGAATTCGCCATGAGACAAAAAGTTACCGATTATAAAAAAAGAATATCGGTAACAAGTCCCAAAGGATTTGCAATGTCAAAATCAATGAGAGCGGATTTTGACACATATCTTAATGAGTTCAAAATTCTGGAGCAAACGATATTTAAAAATATCACTGAAAGTATCGATCAACTAATTGATGATTATACGGCACAGCTGAATCTGGAAATAAGTAAGCGGAAGCGATTAGAGCAAGCGGTGGAATTGATTTCAGCCGAGGCTTTGTCTCTTAATAAGAAGAAGAAAAGCGAAACCAATGATGTCGTTTCCGATGTTTCTCGCAAAATTAAGGATCTTACGAATGAACTGATAATCGATTTGGATAATCAAATACGAAGCGTAAAGGATCAATTCAAATTATTGGCAACCGATAAAGCCGATAACTTTGATTTGGTAACTGAACGCAAGAGAATGGAAGCTGAAATAGAATCCATAAGCAGTCGAAATACGGATGTTATGGAACGTATAATTCGACAATTTGAAAGTTTTTATGTTGAAAAAAACGAAGACGGTCAAATAATTACAAATGACCAAATAGCGGAAGCCGCTTCGGAAGAGTTGGAGGAATTACGGGAACGATTACAATCGGACGTTGAATTAAGCCAATTAGGATTGGCTGTCGGGATATTACACCACGAATTCAACGGCACGGTTAATTCGATTCGACATAGTCTGAAAGATTTAAAAGCATGGTCGGATGTAGATATCAAATTGGAAGGAATATATAAAAACATCAAGGTAAATTTCGAACATTTGGACGGTTATTTAAATTTGTTTACCCCGTTAAACAGACGATTGAATCGACGTCGAGAAGACATATCTTTATTAGATATTAAAACATTCTTAATAGATTTATTCAAGTCCCGCCTCGAACGACACAATATAGCTTTTAAACATACTAACGGATTTGCCGGTCGAAAAATACACGGATTTCGTTCTACATTCTATCCGGTATTTGTGAATATCATTGATAATGCCATCTACTGGTTGAAGCAAAGTGATATTCCTGAAAAAGTCATTCGACTGCATGCGGATGATACGGGTATATACATCTCTAACAACGGTATTGAAATAAAACCTCAAGATAAAGAACGAATCTTTGAATTGAGATTTTCCAGAAAGCCGAATGGAAGAGGATTAGGATTAAGTATCAGTAAAGAGGTTTTGAATGCAGAGAATTATGATATATTTGTGGTACAACCTAAAGAAGGTTCTACGGTTACTTTTAAGATTCAAAAAATGCAATAAAAATATGGCTGACAGATTTATCGAACAATCGAAAGAGATTGCAAACAACTTTATACAAAATATAGTATTTATTGACGACAAGGCATATAAAGAAGACTCCACCAATAATGCCTTTAGTGCGTTGGATGTATCAAATGCATTTGCAAAAACAGGTAAAATTTGTGCCATATACGCTCCCAAATCCGTTTCGGATATAGATAGCTACAATGTTATTTTGAAAAAAGCTGATGTGGTTATTTTAGATTGGTATTTAGATATTGAAAGAGACGCAGAACAACAGTTAGATCCTGATGCAGATGCAGATAATGACGAACCTCGAGGAGAATTTACTTTAAAATTACTAAAACAACTTACAAGTGATGCCGGGGCCGATAAGTTAAAATTAATCATAATATATACGGGAGAAACAAGGATTTCGGATATTAAGGATGATATTGTAAACAATGTTGATTCAGAATCATTTAAAGTTAACGATTATACGATAAAGTCTTCAAATGTCAGTATTATAATCCGTGCAAAAGGTGGGAAAAAATTCGAGCACATACCGGAATTCAAACCATTGATAGTAGAATATGATAAACTTCCGGAATTAATATTGACGGAGTTTACTAATTTAACCAACGGACTTTTATCCAACTTTGCTTTATCGGCAATAACCACAATTAGAAATAATACATCAAAAATATTAGGTAGTTTTTCTCCTAAGTTAGATCCGGCTTATTTAGGACATCGAGTAAATCTTCCTAATCCGAGTGACGCTAAAGAACTTTTAGTACAACTATTTGGTGATGCGATAGCCGAATTAATAGGAAGCGAAAATATCGATACAAATACATGGGTTGAGAATTGGATACACAATCGAATAGAGGAAAAGACTATAAATCTTGCTGGGAAAAATTTAACCATTGATAGTGAAATTTTGTGTCAAATTATTAGTGTTGATTCGCCTGATTTAAATACAAAAATTGCCTCTGCGACCAAAATAAGTTTAGGGAAAAAGGCTCCTAAACTCGCATCACAACTTTTCCAGTATGGAGATATTCAAATAGAAGATTCCGATATTTCTTTTGCAAAACTAACTCATCATAAGAATATATTTCTTCCACAACAAAAAAGGCCGATGCTTACGCTTGGCACAATTATCAAGAGCATTACCTCTAATCTTTATTACATATGTATGCAACAAAGATGTGATTCCGTTAGAATACAAGGAGAAAGACGATTTTTATTCTTGCCGTTAGAACAAAATGAAGATCACTGCTCAATTATAGTTAGCAAAGAATCTAAATTTAGAATAAACGAATCTTCCTATGCTCTAAAAACTATCAAATTCAGAGCAAATAATGATGAACAGGCAATATATGCAGTAAAGAATGATAATGGTAAATATTTATTTACTTCCATCCATCAAGAACAATATGAATGGGTTGTAGACTTAAAAGAAATGCATGCCCAACGTATTGTGAACAATTATTGTGCGCAGTTGTCCCGTGTAGGATTAAATGAATCCGAATGGTTAAGATTACAAGCTAAATAAGATAATGTCTGATATTTTCTCTTTTCAAAAACGATCGGATATTATGTCTAAAATCGGTGGGAAAAACACAAAACCAGAGATTTTAGTTCGTAAGTTTTTATTTTCAAAAGGATTCAGATATCGTATTAATGTCAAAACATTGCCGGGTAAACCTGATATCGTTTTACCTAAATATAAAACAGTAATATTTGTAAACGGATGTTTTTGGCATGGACATAATTGTAAAAAGGGGAAATTACCATCCTCAAATATAGATTTTTGGAGGGGAAAAATATCAAACAACAAATTACGTGATGATAAAAATTCCGATTTGCTTATAAAACTCGGTTGGAAAGTTATAATTATCTGGCAATGTGAAATTAGTAAGATTGATAATAGGATAAAAATACTTAATAAACTACTGGAAGATATCAAACAATAACAATCACGAGTTGTAAAATACAAATCATTAATCGGGAAAATATATGAAAAACTTATTCTATAATTCCGATTTTAGTCTTATCTTTGCGTTCGAAGAGTTCTTTGAAGGTTACGCAACGCGCAGAGGAATAATGCAGTGGATAACGAACTAAATCGTAACCTATTACTATCATGAGCATTTAACCTGCCTAATTTCCAATAAATTACACTCTTTTCGTAACTTCACAATACAAATGACTGTTTTACCGGATTTTTTAATTAATCGCTTTTTTGTTCCAACCTGTCCTGAAGATAGAATTGGGTAGGGAGGTATGGAATAATGTATTGGATACCTTGATTGCCCTATATCTGTTGTGGGGCGTTTATCGTGAACGCAAGAGACATGAAAATGTAAATTCACAGGGTGGATAAGGGATTGTGACCAATCGGAAGAAAAGAATGCGGTGTGTCCGAAATGCGGAATCTGAAATATCACCTTACGATACTGGCGGATTGGTGTGAGTCCTTTAGTTATATGCTCAGAGAGGAACTTCCCTTCCTTATATAATCGAATGATAATCTTTTGATAGAATGTCCGAACATCCTTCTGCAATGCTGTGAATCATATCCATCCCTTTTTCCCGGGAAATACGTATGCTTTCTCCAACGGTAATCATATCTTCCACAGTTGGTCTGCCATTATTATTGGCGGAAGTGGCATGTTCGCCGTTATATCCATTGCTGCACAAGGTCAAGTCGTAAGCCGGGGCTAACGACCAGATACCTTCCCGGCAAATAAAGCTGAAGTTCTTGGCATGGTCATCTTTATTGTCGGTCAGTACATTGAATACCATACGCCGGAACATCTCGTCCACTTGTTTGGCGTTCTGCGTAAGATAACCGGTGAGGTGAAGTAGTGTTTTGTAATCCAGTTTAGGCTGCGCGATGGACTCGTTCAATAGAGCACCTGCGGTAGCGACATGAAGCCGCTTCCCGTCCTCTATATCAAAACGCTTGGTGGCAAAATACTTTCCGTTTATCAATTTGAAGTCAGGTACATCGATGCCACATCTGCGTGCTGTTTCATTATAGCGATATTCCATCACTCCCATGTCTCCAGGGTCGTAAGTGTGGCGGAATTTAACCAACCATGCACCTTCTGTGTCGTGATACAGGCATTTGGGACGGCAACCACCTGAATTGCCGCTGTTGAAATATAGAATATCTTCATCCTTGTCCGATTTCTCAGAGAGTATATCCAGAGCCATTTGCTGGAGTTCATCCCATTCGGGAAGTGCTTTTTCTTCGCCGAGATATGTTTCCGGAATATAACATAGTGCTCCCATTCCCGAGATCCCGACAATGCTCAATCGTTGTAATGGCGTTAACAGGCTGTCGTTTATGCCTTGCTTTTTTAGCATACGATTGAGTAAATAACGTCCATAACCATCGGGCAGGCTGTCTTCAAAAATACCGAAGTTCCCCCAAAACGGTTTGGGCTTGGCGATAAACAGATTCGGTTTTAATGGTAAATCGAGCGGTGAGATGGAAAAGCCGTTTGCCAGCCAGTTTTTATCATATTGAAAAGCGCACAGACGATTGTCAGGGGTCATGCTGAGAGTCCCGACAATCCGGTCATGATAGGTTACTGCTAATTTATTTACTGATTTCATTGCGTCCCTTTTTTCTGTTTTTGTTCTTGTTGATTGTTTCCAGTTCTTCCATCGTGTTATAAATGGGTTCGGAAAGTAGCTCTTTAATGGACTTGGAGTAGCCTAATGCTTTTGCCAATGCCACGTAAGAAGATAAAGAGATGGTATGCTTTTGTTCAAATTTGGCGATGGTAGGGGTGGGAACTCCACTAAGTTCGGTGAGGGCCTCGCGGGAAAGTCCTTTCTCCAATCTCCGTTTCTGCAAGTTATCAGCAAGGATTGCTAATAATTCGTCCGGCGTATCCATGTCGAAATTATAAAGTAATGGCATACTATTGTATCTGAAAAAGTAAATAAGCTATGATATCGAATATTATTGTATCTGATACAAAGGTAGCAATTAGCGGAGAACATTTCGAGAATTTTAGAATATTTTGCAAAATAAGTTCCGCATAGCAGGCATTGCTTTTACTTTGTACGTCCCGAAAGTTCCAATGCCAGTTGCTTGTTAGTCATAAACTCCATTTAATGAAACACCGGTGCGGAAGCTATCCTCTTCCGTCGGCTCCCCACATCATTTTGTTGCGTAAGGTATTAAAGAAGATATGATTCTGCCGTTTCACCACCTTTATTTGATAGTCGGCCTTTCGGATAGTCAGCCGGCTTCCTTCCCGGCAAGTCTCGCTGCGTCCGTCGATGGCAATCAGAAAGTTGTGGCTGCGGCTTTCCACATCCAGCGTTATTTCCCAGTCGTCGTTTATTACGATGGGGCGTACGTTCAGACTGTGGGGCGCAACCGGAGTAATGGCGATTGTATTGCTATGCGGGACAATGACCGGCCCGCCGATGCTTAGTGAATATGCTGTCGAACCGGTAGGGGTGGCAATGACAAGACCATCCGCCTGATAAGTGGTAAGATAGGCACCGTTGATAGCCGTATGAATGGAAATCATGGATGAGCTGTCGCGTTTCAATACAGCTATTTCATTCAGTCCGAAAGGATAGCCTTTCAATTCCTGTTCTTTACAATAGACTTGTAAGACACTACGGTCTTCTATTCTGTAATTGTTGCTGTAAATATCGTCAAAAGTGTCTTCCATTTCTTCCGGTGAGACATCTGCTAAAAAGCCCAGCCGTCCGGTATTGATACCTAATATGGGAATGTTGCGCGCTCCCACCCGGCTGGCCGCTTTCAGAAAAGTACCGTCGCCACCGATACTTAGCACCATGTCGGCTTCAAAATCGTTTTCGTCGAAGATACCGGCTTGACGGATATGCAATTTCAAGTCATTCGTCAGAAATTGATAGAACTCCCGACAAATATAGACTTCGGCGTGGTGTCTGTTCAGAATAGAAAGCAAACGCTCTACATGCGTGGATTTCTTAGCCTGATAGGTGTTTCCAAAAATGGCGAATTTCATGGGACGCATATTCATTAGTTAATTTTATAAATCTTTTGTTTGTCAAAATGGACTAGGTTTAGATAAAACCTGCTAACTTTGCACATCAGAACTGCAAAGATAATAATATATTGCTAAGATGACAAAGTTAAGTGTAAATATAAACAAGGTAGCTACCTTGCGTAATGCCCGTGGGGGAAATAACCCTGACGTGGTAAAAGTTGCTTTAGATTGTGAGGCGTTTGGTGCTGAAGGTATTACCGTTCATCCTCGTCCCGATGAACGCCATATCCGTCGTAGCGATGTGTATGCACTGCGTCCTTTACTTACCACCGAGTTTAATATAGAAGGCTATCCCAGTCCCGAGTTTATTGATTTGGTGCTGAAGGTAAAGCCGCATCAGGTAACTCTTGTTCCGGATGCCCCCGACCAGATTACTTCCAATGCGGGATGGGACACCAAAACGAATCTTTCTTTTTTGGCGGAACTGATGGATACCTTTGGCCACGCAGGAATCCGTACTTCTATTTTTGTGAATACGAATCGTGAAATGATAGAATATGCAGCTAAGGCCGGGGCCGACCGTGTAGAGCTTTATACCGAACCTTATGCCACTCTTTATCCTCAGAATCCCGAAGCGGCTGTCGCTCCTTTTGTGGAGGCTGCCAAAGTAACCCGCAGTTTGGGCATGGGCTTGAATGCCGGACATGACTTGAGCTTGGTAAACTTGAAGTATATGCATGACAATATTCCTTGGTTGGACGAAGTTTCCATCGGTCATGCTTTGATAAGTGATGCTCTTTATCTGGGGCTAAAACAAACAATTGAAGAATACAAAAATTGTCTCCGTTAATGATGAACTTGACTTTACTGGCTGCACAAACAGCCATTGGGGATACCCTGGCAGGGGGTAATCCTGTTTTGACACCCGTTTCGGGAGAGGCGCAGATGAACCTTTGGGACATGGCGCTGAAAGGCGGATGGATTATGGCTGTTTTGGCTGTGCTGTCTGTGGTGTGTTTCTACATTTTCTTTGAACGTCTGGCAGTTATCCGTAAAGCCGGCAAAGATGACCCTATGTTTATGGAGCGTATCCGTGACTATATCCGCACCGGCGAAATAAAGTCGGCCATTAACTATTGCCGCATTACCAATACGCCTTCGGCGCGTATGATTGAAAAGGGAATTACCCGTATGGGGCGTCCTGTAGCCGACGTGCAGGCTGCTATTGAGAATACAGGTAATATTGAAGTTGCCAAACTGGAAAACGGATTGCCTATTGTTGCAACCATTTCCGGTGGCGCACCTATGATTGGTTTCTTGGGGACTGTTACCGGTATGGTGCAGGCTTTCTGGGAAATGGCAAATGCAGGAAATAATATCGATATCACGTTGCTTTCGGGAGGTATTTATGAGGCTATGATTACTACAGTGGGTGGTTTGATAGTGGGTATTGCAGCTATGTTTGCCTATAACTATCTGGTGACCCGTGTAGATAAGGTGGTGAGCCAGATGGAAGCACGCACTATGGCATTTATGGATTTGCTGAACGAACCTGTTCAAAAGTAAAAGCGTATGGCACTGAAAAGAAGACATAAAATATCACCCAACTTTAGTATGGCGTCTATGACGGACATCATATTTCTGTTGCTGATATTTTTTATGATTACCTCCACCATGGTGTCGCCTAATGCCATCAAGGTGTTGCTTCCGCAAGGTAAGCAGCAAACCTCGGCAAAGCCGCTCACGCGGGTAATCATTGATAAGAACCTGAATTTCTATACTGCTTTCGGCAATCAGGATGAAATGCCGATTGAACTGGAGGAATTGCCGGCTTTTTTGCAAGAGTGCGCTCAGAAAGAGCCCGATATGTATGTGGCGCTCTATGCTGACGAGGCAGTACCTTATCGTGAAATAGTGAGGGTACTGAATATTGCTAATGAAAATCACTTCAAAATGGTGCTGGCTACACGCCCGCCTGAGAAGAAACGATAAGCTGATTCTTGACTGTTGTTACACTGAACGAAGTGAAGAATCTGAAACCATTAGATTATAAGCATGAAGAAAAATAAGATAACAGGACTGGTCGGTACGGCTGTACTGCATATCCTTCTCCTTATCCTGCTGCTGGTGATTGCTATTCACCGCCCTCAGGTGCAGGAAGAGGGAGGTGTCCCTGTTATGCTGGGAAATACGGAACTCTCTCAAGGGAATGCCGACCCTTATACGCTGACGGATGTCGATATAATGAATGAACCCGAAGCACCGGCCCCCGATGTGCCGGAGCCGGAGGTGGTTCCTCCTGTCGAAATAAAAGAGGAAATTATTACTCAAACGGAAGAGGAAACAGTGGCGGTCCCCAAAAAGGAACCTAAAAAAGAGACTCCTAAAAAAGAAAAGCCCAAGAAGGAAACCCCTAAAAAGGATGTACCCAAGAAAGATACGGTAAAGCCAAAGGAAAAGACTGAAGCCGAGAAGCGTGCTGAAGCCGAAAAAGCTGCTGCGGAAAAGAAAGCGGCAGCCGAAAAAGCAGCGGCGGAAGCAGCGGCAAAGAAGATAGCCGGTGCATTTGGCAAAGGTACTCAGATGGGGAACAAAGGGACCGGCACGACGGGAAGTGGACTTGAAGGCAGCCCGACAGGTAATGCTGCTGAAGGAAAATCGACAGGTACAGGCGGTTACGGAACATTTGACCTTAATGGACGTTCTTTGGGTAGCGGCGGTTTGCCGATGCCTGTTTATAATGTTCAGGATGAGGGCCGTGTGGTGGTGACCATCACCGTGAACCCGGCAGGACAGGTGATAAGTACAAGTATCAACAAACGTACCAATACGGTAAATGCTGCGTTGCGGAAAGCTGCGGAAGAGGCGGCGCGTAAAGCTCGCTTTAACCAGGTGGACGGAGTAAATAACCAGACAGGTACTATTACATATTACTTTAAACTGAAGTAGCTTATGAAAACAATTTATGTATTTTTGGCAGAAGGCTTCGAGGAAGTGGAAGCGCTGACCCCGGTGGATGTGTTGAGACGTGCAGGTTTGCCTGTGAAGACGGTCTCTGTAACCGGTGTGCTGACCGTAAATGGTGCACACGGAGTTCCGGTTATAGCCGATATGGTGTTTGAAGAAGTGAAAGAAGCGGATGCGGAAATGATTGTATTGCCCGGCGGTCTGCCCGGAGCGACAAATCTGGATGCACACCAAGGATTGAGTGATTTGATTATGGCCTTTGCAGAAGCCGGTAAACAGTTGTCTGCCATTTGTGCCGCTCCGTTGGTATATGGAAAGCGTGGTTTGTTGAAAGGAAAGAAGGCAACTTGCTATCCGGGTTTTGATAAATATCTGGACGGTGCTGACTATACAGCCGCTCTGGTACAGAATGACGGCAACTTTATTACAGGAAAGGGCCCCGGCGCTGCAATGGACTTTTCATTTGCAATCGCAGAAAAGTATGTCGGTGCAGCTAAGGTGAAGGAACTGAAACAGGCTATGATGATTGCTGAATAACAATAGATGACTATTTTATGAATATCAAAGGAAGATGTGTCGAAAGTGGATTATCAGGCTTTTAGGCGCATCTTCGGTTATTATAATATAAAACCAACATGAAGAAACACATCATCATAGTGGCCGGCGGCAAAGGCTTGCGCATGGGAGGGGATATTCCTAAACAGTTTCTTCCAATAGGGGGGAAACCTGTGTTGATGCGTACTATTGAGACTTTTTATACTTACGATTCCTCTATACATATTATATTGGTTCTTCCCTTGGCACAACAGGCCTACTGGAAGGAACTTTGTACAACATATCATTTTGTGTTGCCTCATGATATTGCCGATGGAGGAGAAACCCGCTTTCATTCCGTAAAGAATGGTTTGTCACTCGTAGAAGGGGAAGGCTTGGTAGGCGTTCACGATGGTGTCCGTCCTTTTGTGTCCCAACAGGTGATTGCCGGGTGCTATAATACAGCGCAAAAGAAAAAAGCTGTTATTCCTGTAATTGATGTGGTGGAGACTGTGCGGCATCTTACGGAAAAGGGGAGCGAGACCGTCCCACGCAATCAATATAAATTGGTTCAGACTCCACAGGTATTTGATGTACAATTGTTGAAAGATGCTTATCGGCAAGAATATACCGATGCTTTTACCGATGATGCTTCTGTAGTGGAAGCAATGGGTAAAGAGGTATGGTTGGTAGAAGGAAATAGAGAAAATATAAAGTTAACAACCCCGTTTGATTTAAAGGTAGCAGAGATATTGCTCTGATATGTTTGATATTACCACTCGTGACATAAAGTATTTGCAGGGAGTAGGCCCTCAGCGTGCAACTATCCTGAACAAGGAACTGAATATCTTTTCCTTGCATGACTTGTTGTACTACTTCCCTTATAAATATGTAGACCGCAGTCGTCTTTACTATATCCATGAGATAGACGGAAATATGCCCTATATCCAACTGAAAGGTGAAATCCTCAGTTTTGAGACTTTTGGCGAAGGAAGACAGCGCAGACTTGTCGGCCATTTCTCGGATGGGACAGGGATTATTGACTTGGTTTGGTTTCAGGGAATCAAATATTTGCTGGAACATTATAAAACTCGAACAGAGTATATTATCTTCGGCAAGCCGACTGTATTCAACGGCCGTATCAACGTAGCCCATCCCGATATGGACTTATCGGGCGAACTTACCCTTTCCACGATGGGCTTGCAACCTTATTATAATACTACCGAAAGGATGAAACGCGGTTTCCTCAATTCGCATGGGTTGGAAAAGCTGATGAAAAACGCTCTTGCTTTATTGCAGGAACCCCTTGCGGAGACATTGAGCCCGCAAATCATAGAAGAGCATCACCTGATGTCTTTGGATGATGCGCTGCATAATATTCATTTCCCTCAAAATCCGGAACTGCTTCGTAAGGCTCAATACCGCCTTAAATTTGAAGAACTATTCTATGTGCAACTCAATATTTTGCGTTACAGCAAAGACCGACAGCGTAAATATCGCGGTCTGTCTTTTGATAAGGTAGGGGAGATATTCAATACCTTCTATTCCCAAAACCTTCCTTTTGAATTGACCGGAGCACAGAAACGGGTAATAAAGGAGATAAGGAAAGATATGGGTAGTGGGCGGCAAATGAACCGCTTGTTGCAGGGTGATGTGGGAAGCGGGAAAACATTGGTTGCCTTGATGTCGATGTTGATAGCACTGGACAATGGTTTTCAGGCTTGTATGATGGCACCGACTGAAATTCTTGCAGCACAGCATTATGAGACAATTCAGAAATTCCTATTCGGCATGAATGTCCGGGTGGAATTGTTGATGGGCTCCGTTAAAGGAAAGAAGCGCGAAAAGATTTTAAAGGATTTGCTTACCGGAGATATTCAGATTTTGATTGGGACACATGCCGTACTCGAAGACACGGTGGGCTTTTCTTCTTTGGGGATGGTGGTGATTGATGAGCAACATCGTTTTGGAGTAGCTCAGCGTGCCAAACTGTGGATGAAAAATACTTGTCCCCCTCATGTGCTTGTCATGACAGCTACTCCTATCCCGCGAACATTGGCTATGACACTTTATGGTGACTTGGATGTATCGGTGATTGACGAGCTTCCTCCCGGACGTAAACCTATTCAAACTGTCCATCAGTTTGACAATCGTCGTGCCAGCCTTTACGCTTCTATCCGTAAGCAGATAGAAGAAGGGCGTCAGGTATACATTGTTTATCCTTTGATAAAGGAAAGTGAAAAGATGGATATTAAAAATTTGGAAGAGGGGTATGAACATATATGTGCAGAGTTTCCCGATTGCCGGGTGAGTAAAGTACATGGCAAAATGAAACCTGCCGAGAAAGATGCCGAGATGCAACGGTTTGTTTGTGGAGAGACGCAGATAATGGTGGCTACTACTGTGATTGAGGTCGGTGTAAACGTTCCTAATGCCTCGGTGATGGTCATAGAAAATGCAGAACGTTTCGGACTCTCTCAGTTGCATCAGCTTCGAGGGCGTGTTGGCCGTGGCGCCGACCAGTCTTATTGTATTTTAGTGACCACTTATAAGCTTACCGAGGAAACCCGAAAACGTTTGGAAATTATGGTGCAGACGAATGATGGTTTTGAGATAGCCGAAGCAGACTTGAAACTTCGTGGTCCCGGTGATTTGGAAGGAACTCAGCAAAGCGGTGTGGCTTTTGACTTGAAGATAGCAGATATAGCTCGCGACGGACAGTTGCTTCAGTATGTACGTGAAATAGCAAGCCGCGTGGTGGATGAAGACCCGGCATGCACCCGGCCCGAGAATGCCGTGTTGTGGCAGCAACTTCAGGCCTTGCGTAAAACTAATATAAATTGGGCGGCAATATCTTAGTTTACCCTGTACTACTGTTAAAATAGAGGATATATGTTGCATAACATAAAAGACCTTTATCTTCCCTGTTTATAATGGTTTTCGTTCGTTCTATAATACTTTTGCATATATTCTACATAAAAAAAGAGTTAAAGATAGACCCGTTGTTTCGAAGAAAAAGTCTATCTTTGGGAGAATTTTTGAATAGAAGTATCTCGATAACCTTAAAAAGAACCAATATTATGATGGAAAAAACGTTAGTCATTTTGAAGCCCTGTACTCTTCAAAGAGCACTGGTCGGTGAGATAACAAGCAGATTTGAACGCAAGGGATTACGTTTGGCCGGAATGAAAATGGTTCAATTGACAGATGAGGTGCTTAGTGAACATTATGCTCATTTAAGTTCAAAGCCGTTCTTTCAGCGCGTAAAGGACTCAATGATGGCTTGTCCCGTTATTGTTTGTTGCTTTGAAGGTGTAGATGCTATTCAAGTGGTGAGAACATTAACCGGTCCTACTAACGGTCGCTTGGCTGCACCCGGAACTATCCGTGGAGATTACAGTATGAGTTTCCAGGAAAACATTGTCCATGCATCCGATTCGCCTGAAGCTGCCGAAGTAGAACTAAAAAGATTTTTTAAACCAGAAGAGATATTCGAGTACGAGCAAGCCGTGTTTGGCTCTCTTTATGCTAATGACGAATATTAAAAGAAAAACAAAAGAAACGGATGATTTTGAAATGTATTAAAGTAGTCGCAGCGGCAGCTTTCGCCTTAGTCAGCCTGAATGTGTCAGGACAGGACTTGTTGGCACGCCAGGCGCCAATCGACAGAAAGTTGAAGGCAGTAGATTCTGTTGCATTGATTCGCCAGATTAAAGCGGAGAAAGCTGCTTATCCTGCATACACTCTTTATCCTAACTGGAGCAATGAACGTGTACACGCTTACGGTAATACCGTTACTATCCCTGATACTTTCCGTATTGATATGACCGGCTTCCACATGCCGACTGAACATACAAAGATTACTTCAAAATTTGGTCCCCGCCGTCGCCGTATGCACAATGGATTGGATATTAAAGTCTACATTGGCGATACGATTCGTGCCGCTTTCAGTGGAAAAGTGCGTATGGTGAAGTACGAACGTCGCGGTTATGGAAAATACGTGGTTATCCGTCATGAGAATGGTTTGGAAACTGTCTATGGGCACTTGTCCAAGCAGATTGTAAATGAAGACCAATATGTAGAAGCGGGCGAGCCCATCGGATTGGGTGGTAACACAGGTCGTTCTACAGGTTCTCATCTTCATTTCGAAACTCGCTTCTTGGGACAAGCCATTAATCCGGCTTATTTGTTTGATTTTGAAAAACAGGATATTGTTGCCGATTCTTATCTGTTCAGAAAAGGCAGTAACAGATATCAGCGTAATAATACCAGCAGTAAGAATGTCAGTCTGATGGCATCTTCGGATGGAACGATTCGTTATCATAAAGTACGCAGTGGCGATACGTTGAGCCGGATTGCACAAAAGACAGGTACATCTATCGATGCGCTGTGTAAATTGAACCACATTACCCGCAGAACGATACTTCGTCCGGGACAAGTGTTAAGATGTTCTTAAGTAATAGTTAATTAAGAAATATAAAATAGGGCGGAAAGGAGTATTCTTTTCCGCCTTTTTGTTTACGCTTAAGCAGAAAAATGTGTAACTTTGTCGCCTATTCATAGAGAATGATGAAAGATACTAAACAACAATTTGAACATGTGATAGCTATTTGCCGTGATTTGTTTGCGAAGAAACTGCATGATTACGGTGCTGCATGGCGTATCATGCGCCCTTCATCTGTTACCGACCAGATTTTTATAAAAGCCAACCGCATTCGAAGCATTGAGACCAAAGGGGTAACGATGGTGGACGAAGGTATCCGTTCGGAGTTTATGGCTATCGTTAATTATGGGATTATCGGTTTAATCCAGTTGGAATTGGGATATGCCGAGACGGATGACATGACAGAAGCGCGTGCTTTGGAATTATACGACCAGTATGCACGACAGGCATTGGAGTTAATGCTTGCCAAGAACCATGACTATGATGAGGCATGGCGTAGCATGCGCATAAGTTCTTATACCGATTTGATTTTGATGAAGATTTACCGCACCAAGCAAATCGAGGGGCATGATGGGGCTACCTTGGTATCCGAGGGAATTGATGCCAATTATATGGATATGATTAATTATTCGGTATTTGGATTGATAAAATTAGAATTTGGAGAGTAAGCGTTTACATAGCATTATTGGACTTTGGACAAATGCATGCCGTTTCTTTTTGGCCATTGTATTTATATTTTCCGGCTTTGTCAAGGCGGTAGACCCTTTAGGTACTCAATATAAAATTCAGGATTATCTGGAGGCTTTCGGTTGGGCTGCATTGGTTCCGGCATTTCTTCCGTTCTTGGCATCGGTATTGCAGGCAATGATTGAGTTCTGTCTGGGTGTATACCTGTTATTTGGCATTCGCAGACGGACAACAACTTTGTTTATGCTGATTATCATGGGAGTGATGACGCCGCTTACTCTGTGGTTGGCAATTGATAATCCGATATCGGATTGCGGCTGTTTCGGCGATGCGGTGGTGTTGACCAATTGGCAAACTTTCTGGAAGAATATTGTCTTGTTGTTGGCTGCGGTGTCGGTGTTCAAATGGCGAACCTGCATTACTCCATTGGTAACTAAACGTTTTGACTGGCTTGTTGCGCTTTATACGTTCCTTTATATATTGGGAATGACTTTATACTGTTATCGTGAATTGCCGGTTTTCGATTTCAGACCTTACCATATCGGTGCTGATATTCGTAAAGGAATGGAAATTCCGGAAGGCGCTCAGCCCACTGTCTATGAAACTCGTTTTATCTTGAAAAAGGATGGCGTGGAGAAAGAGTTTTCACTTGAAAACTATCCTGATAGCACATGGGCATTCGTCGACTCTAAAACAGTTGTTAAGGAGCAGGGTTATGAACCGCCTATTCATGATTTTTCCATGATTAGGCAAGAGGATGGCGAGGATATCACTGAAGAAGTGTTGGACGATAAGGGGTATACTTTTCTGTTGATAGCCCACCAGTTGAATCAAGCTGACGACAGCACTATCGATTTGATAAACGAGCTTTATGATTACAGTGTGGAAAATAATTATAAGTTCTACTGTCTCACTTCGTCTCCCGATAAAGACATTGAAGACTGGCAAGAACGTACCGGAGCGGAGTATCCTTTCTGCTTGATGGATAATATTACATTGAAGACCATGATTCGGTCTAATCCCGGATTGATGTTGTTGAAGAATGGTGTAGTAATCAATAAATGGAGTGTGAACAGTCTGCCTGACGAATATATGCTGACCGACCGTTTGGAAAAGCTTCCGTTGGCACAGATGAATGCTAAGACATTCAGCCACAAGGTGGTTCTGGTATTTGCATGGTTTATATTTCCGTTGCTGTTCTTCAGTATGGTAGATGCCGTTTGGGAACAATATCACAAGAAAAAGAGAATAAAATTGAAAGAGAATCAAACAAAATAATTTCATTAACCCTTTAACAAAAAAACAAAATGAGAAAGAACATTGTTGCAGGAAACTGGAAAATGAACAAGAACCTTCAGGAAGGTATTGCTCTGGCAAAAGAATTGAATGAAGCTTTGGCTGTTGACAAACCTAATTGTGATGTAGTAATCTGTACTCCGTTTATTCACTTGGCTTCTGTTACTCCTATTGTTGACAAAGCTGTAATTGGTGTAGGTGCAGAAAACTGTGCAGATAAAGTATCAGGTGCATATACCGGTGAGGTTTCTGCTGAAATGGTTGCTTCTACAGGTGCTGAATATGTAATCCTGGGTCACTCAGAACGTCGTGCTTACTATCACGAAACAGTAGAAATTCTGGAAGAAAAAGTTAAATTGGCTTTGGCTAATAATTTGAAGCCGATCTTCTGCATCGGTGAGGTATTGGAAGAGCGTGAAGCTAACAAACAAAATGAAGTGGTTGCTGCTCAGTTGGCATCGGTATTCTCTTTGTCTGCTGAAGATTTTAGTAAGATTATCCTGGCTTACGAACCGGTTTGGGCTATTGGTACAGGTAAGACTGCTACTGCTGAACAGGCTCAGGAAATCCACGCGTTTATCCGTTCTTTGATTGCTGACAAGTATGGTAAAGAAGTTGCTGATAATACTTCAATCCTTTATGGTGGCAGCTGCAAGCCTTCTAATGCTAAAGAATTGTTTGCTAACCCTGATGTAGACGGTGGTTTGATTGGTGGTGCTGCTTTGAAAGTTGTTGATTTCAAAGGCATTATCGATGCATTCAAATAATTAATTTTATCACAGATTACTCAAGCTTACACAGATAAAGAATCATAAAATCGTCTGTGGGAATCTGAGTAATCTGTGATGATTTACCTAAATTCATAAAACGACATGAGATACATTTTTATCCTACTCTTTTTAAGTCTCGGACTTTCCGCCGTGGCACAGCAGAACATAGTAGAAAGCTTGCAGCGTAACCGTGCCGGAGAAGGTACTGTAACCATCCATCAAGATCCTAAAATAACAGGCTTGATTGGTAGTATCTATACAGGGAATGTTACGGGAGGTGAGCAGAAAATGTTGAAAGCCAGAGGGTATCGGGTTCAGGTCTATGCAGGAAACAATTCGCGTGTGGCTCGTAATGAAGCTAATAACGTGGCTACCAAGGTGAAAGAAGAGTTTCCCGATATGCCTGTCTATGCCTATTTCCAGCCGCCTCGTTGGCTGTGTCGTGTAGGTGGTTTCCGCAGTATTGAGGAAGCGGATGCCGCTATGCGCCGTCTGAAGGCTACCGGTGTTTTTAAAGAAGTATCTATTGTTCGTGAACAAATTAATATTCCCCTGGACTAATAACATGGAAGAACTATTGCATCCCGAATGGTCAGCAGAGAAAATTGAACAGTTGAAAGGCCATTATCAGAGTATTTTATCGCTATTGGGTGAAGATGTAGAAAGAGAAGGATTGCTGAAAACTCCTGAGCGCGTAGCCAAAGCTATGCTGACATTGACACGCGGTTATGAACAAGATCCGCATGCCATTTTATTGGGAGCAAAATTCAAAGAAGAATATAGTCAGATGGTTATCGTGAAAGATATTGATTTCTTCTCTTTGTGCGAACACCATATGCTTCCGTTCTATGGAAAGGCACATGTTGCTTATATTCCCAATGGTTATATCACCGGTTTGAGTAAGATTGCCCGGGTAGTTGATGTGTTTTCTCATCGGTTGCAGGTACAGGAACGTATGACATTGCAAATAAAAGAATGTATTCAGGAAACTTTGAATCCGCTGGGAGTGATGGTAGTGGTCGAAGCCAAGCACATGTGCATGCAGATGCGCGGGGTAGAGAAACAAAATGCCATTACTACTACTTCTGATTTCACAGGTGCGTTTAATCAAGCCAAAACACGTGAGGAATTTATGGATTTGATACGGCATAACCGGTAAGGAGTTATGCCTCCTTTATTTTAATACTACCCGGTCTCCGGCACGCTTGGCCATAATTTTTTGTAATTCACTTAATTCTTTAAAGTGGGCCATGACTTCAAGGCATTTATCGGCATTGGCTGCTACTTCAGGCTTGTTCAATGCTTGCAGCGTATATTTCATATCTTCTTCTAAAATGGCAAGTTTGAAGTCGATAAGTTGGTGTGGTACTAGTTCGTGTAAGCGTTCTTCATCTTTGACCATCGCTTGTGAATTGCTTTTACTCAATTGGTAACGATCATTTATCATATCTGCTGCCAGCTTGCTGATTGTAGGGTCGGGATGAGCCAGAAAATAACGCTCTGCCGTGAAGTTGGAGTCATGCAGATGAGCTTCTGCCTCTGCTAGTATTTTTCGGTGCAACGGATTATGGAACTGTAATTCATCCTGTTTCAAATCCATGGAAATATATTCTATCACAGTGAGCGGAGTTTCCGTATTTTCTTCCGTTTCTACATAGCACATGACTTTCTCTCCGTGGCGTATCAAAGTTTGAAGCAGTAACTGTTCTTTTACATAAAAAACGTACTTTTCCCGTCCTTCTTGGGGAATATACGATTGATACCCCGCTTCTGCTTCTGCAGGAGGAAACGGAGGGGGAACATCATCATCTACTTCTATGGGGGGCATATCGGCAGGAGGTATGCTGCCGGCAGGAAAAGGTGCATCGGCAGAAGGCAGAGAGCCGATAGTGGCGGATGCGTCTTTTTCTTTCTTGATTTGTTCCAGATAGTTATCATCCCGTTGAAGCAGATGCTTTTTGATCTCGTCTAAAATAATTTGCTCGTTTACGTTCAAGAGGGTAGCACATTCTGTCAAGCAGGTATATCGAATTACTTTATCCGGAATCAGTCCGATACTTCGTGCCATGTCCGATATCAATCCGGCCCGTTTGATGGGGTCCCTTTGTGCATCTTTTAGTAAAAGGTTGGTCTTGAAACGGATAAAGTTCTCTTCGTGATCATCAATGTATTTTCTGAATTCCGTGGCATTGTGTTTTCTGGAAAAACTATCGGGATCATCTCCGTCAGGCAGAAGCAGCACTTTGATATTCATGCCTTCTGCAAGTAACATATCGATACCTCGGATGCTTGCTTTTATACCGGCTTCGTCACCATCATATAATAGGGTGATATTGGAGGTGAAGCGGTGTAGCAACCGGATTTGTTGTTCGCTCAATGCTGTACCCGAGTTGGCCACTACATTCTCCAGCCCGCATTGGTGCATGGCAATTACATCGGTGTATCCTTCTACCATGTAAACACAGTCGGCTTTTACAATGGCAGCTTTAGCCTGATAAATGCCATATAGTTCTTTTCGTTTACTGAAAATTTCGGATTCGGGCGAATTGACGTATTTTTGGTTTACTCCCTTGGTGCGGCTGTCCAGTACACGTCCACCGAAGCCAAGCACTTTTCCGCTGATGTTAAACCATGGAAATATCACACGTCCCCAAAAACGGTCGCGTAAACTGCCATCTTCTTTTTCGTAACATAGTCCGGTCTTGAGCAGAAATTCTTTTTTATATCCTTTTCGCATGGCTTCTTGTGCCAATGCGTCAGAAGCGGTAGTGCTGTATCCCAATTGGAATTTCTTGACAATATCGTCACGAATGCCCCGTTGGCGGAAATAAGACATGGCAATGGCTTTTCCGTCAGCGTGGTTGTAGAGGATGTTTTGAAAATAATCGCGGGCAAACTCATTGACTACAAAGAGACTTTCCCGTATATTTTGTACTTGTTTCTCCTCATCGGTCAATTCGCGTTCCTTTATTTCTATATTGTATTTTTTGGCCAGCCAGCGTAGTGCTTCGGGATAGGTCATCTGTTCGTGTTCCATAACGAAATGGACAGCATTTCCACCTTTTCCACAGGCGAAGCATTTACATAATCCTTTGGCCGGTGATACATAGAATGAAGGGGTTTTGTCATCATGGAATGGACAAAGTCCGACAAAATTCACACCGCGTTTCCGCAGAGTGACAAACTCGGATACCACATCTACAATTTGTGCGGCATCCAGTATCCGGTCTATGGTGGGTTGGTCTATCATTGCGAGTGCGAAGATACAAAAAAAACATCGCCAAGGGCGAACCCGGCGATGTTTTTAACGGAATATTGTAATCAGAATTATTTAATATTAGGATTCAGCTTGTTCCATTCGGAAACCGGAGGAAGTACTCCCATCGCAATCACTTCATCACGCAAAGCACAAAGGTGTGCATAACTTTTTTCTAATGCGGCTTCTTCTTCGGGCGTGCCTTTCACTTCTTTTAAGTGGCAGCCATCCTTAGCGATAGAAGTTTCCCAGGCCATCATGATATGGTCGAACTTACCATTGGATACGTAAGTACCTGCAGGCCAGCGGAATGGCTTTCCTCCCATGGCGGCGGCAATCATTTCGATAGAAACATATGACGGGCTTTGGAAAGAAGAGCGGCCGCGCAGGTTGATGATGTTTGCACCGCCTTTAGTTACTTTTTGTTGTATTTCAGTCCATTGTTCTTTTGTCAAAGCATCAGTGCCGATGATATCAAGTAATGCTTTTCCGTTTACTTTAGCGGTAGAAGCATAAACAGCCATCTGCTCACCATGACCGCCATACGTGCGGCAGTTTTCTACATTATCCATGGCGATGCCGAAATGCTTGGACAATTCGCTGCGCAAGCGTGTAGAGTCAAGAGCGGCAAGAGTTGTAACTTGTGATGGTTTCAGGCCTGAATATAATAAGGTGATCAGACCGGTAATATCAGCCGGATTGAAAATAACCACGATATGTTTTACGTCCGGACAATAGGCCTTTACATTTTTTCCGAATTCTTCAGCGATGGCTGCGTTTCCTTTCAGCAAGTCCTCACGGGTCATGCCGGCTTTACGTGCCGCACCACCTGAGTTTACAATATATTTAGCATCGGTCAAAGCTTCCTTGATATCGGAAGTGAAAGTGATGTTCATGCCTTCGAAACCACAATGGTATAGTTCTTCTGCCACACCTTCCAGACCGGGAGCGTATGGGTCATACAAACAAATATTGGGAGTAAGGCCCATCATAATAGCAGTTTGAGCCATGTTCGAGCCAATCATTCCGGCAGCACCTACGATTGTCAGCTTTTCATTCGTTACAAATTCCATAATTCTTTTATTTAAAGTTTGTATAATATAAACGCTTTTGTGGGAGAGGATGTTCTCTCTTCCGGGTACAAATTTACAAAACCTTTTATTAAGGTGTTTATTCTAAAAAATTATATGGGATAATAGAAAGTTATCTCATATAATCATCCTAGGATGGTGAATTTCAGAATGCCTGTCAATCAAGATGTTAAACAGTATTTATTCAAACAGGTTTGTGGATGGAACAAATAATGATATGATCTGTTATGTATTTATGTTTATATAACTTTTTAATGCATCTACATATTCTTCAAAAGCTTCAAGCCCTTTTTGTGTAATCTTACAAATGGTACAAGGCATTTTTCCTTTAAATGTCTTGATGACTTCTACATAGTCAGCCTTGTTCAGCTTGTCTATTTGCACACTCAGATTACCTGCCGTTGCTCCTGTCTGTTGTTTCAGATAGCTGAACTCGGCTTCTTCCACTGAAACCAGTATGGACATCACGGCAAGTCTCAGTTCGGAATGTAGTAATGGATTCAATTCTTTGAACATAGGCGCAAAGTTACGATTTTTTTTGTTTACGGGCAGCATGATTCAACACATGTCCCGGAATAACCATCATAAAAATAAAGACAGGAGCGAAGATTAATATCTGGTTTAGACCTGGATAAAAAAGGCATCCGATGGAGCTTAACGCTCCCAGTGTGCCGCAAATAGTGACAGTTTTATAACCTATCACCAGACCTGTTAGTGTAGTTCCCATGCCCATCAGCAGAAGGACCATGAATAGGATGGGAAGTTGCCAGAAAAACATGGCGAGCATGGATATCAGAAAGCCGGTTATGCCGAATACCAACCAAATATAATTGATTACTTTGTCTAAATGAGTCTTGATACCCGGCTGCTGATTACGTGTGGAAAGGTAAGTTCCTGTTCCTGCGATGATGGGGAGTAAGAACCATAGGTATTGCCAATAATAATTCCGGGTAGTTACTACCAGAAACCAGACCAGTAGGCTGACAAAGATAGTGGTATATCCCCAAAAAAGGAACGGCATGCCACAATTGGTTTCTAGCCTGTTTTTTGTATTCTGAATCATTTGAGCGATGAGTTCCAAACTCTCTTTCTCATTCAATTTTCTTTCTTCCATACTGTTTTTTTCTTTTTAGTTTGTGATTAATTAATATTTGATGCTTTTCTCTATGGCTGTCATCAGCAAGCTGATTCCCCAGCCTGCTATCACCCATAGTACCCACCAGTAGTGTGGACTGGTAAACCAGTTTATAGCTATAAGAAACAGGTTTATTACCACATAATAGACTAATGACCAAGTGAGCCAATTCCAAAAATGACGGGCTCTTTGCCGGCATACTACTTCGATTTGTTCCTGAGTTGGAACGGTTTTTTTGTTGTTCTGATTTGTTTTCATAGCTTTATTTCTTATTATAGTGATATAAAGTCGGTGGTTTGTGCTATATTTTCAGTGGCAAATCTCGGAATAGCTAGTGTGGCGCATGCCAGGATAGTGGCACGTTTCTTGTGAAATGTTGTGTTTGTTTTCATTGTTATGATGTTTTATAGGTTGAATGATAAAAGTTTATTTTACTTAATTACTTTATAAATATAATATAGTTTATAATATAAACCAAATTTTCATAGAACTTTTTTCAAATAATAACTGTCAAGTGTGTATGTGTGGTAGAGGGGGAAGTGCAAAATATGTAGTCTTCTTTATGGATTTTACATTCAGACTTTTGTTGGCACGTGCTTGAACAAGGAAATTCTTCTCTGCTTTTTCCTTCCTAAAGTTTTTCAAGAGTGGTAGCATTGGCATCTGTTTTTGCTAACTCAGTTGTGTGTGCTGCGTAC
>ENA-ORSB01001152-ORSB01001152.1-human-gut-metagenome-genome-assembly--contig:-NODE-1152-length-26229-cov-7.867579_pt1 | contig 26229 bp, 27 predicted proteins | sample MGYA00242180_ERZ509144 | MGnify/ENA primary metagenome ERZ509144 (study PRJEB26280, sample SAMEA2338661) | human gut metagenome | biome: human gut; feature: human-associated habitat; material: faeces...
AGCCTTTCTCGACTCGTCCATATCCTCGAGAACGTCAACGGCATCATCAGAGTCCATGTGAGATACGACATTTGCAGCCTTCTCTAGTGAAAGCTCTTCCATGTACGGGCCTGCATCATCAAGATATGCAAAAATCTCAGCAGTACGGTCTACACCAAGGATGCGATACAAACGCAGTCTCTCCTGAGGCGTCAGCTTTTCCAAAATCTCAGCAATATCATTGTCATGATAATCTGACAGGCGATCTTCCAGCTCTTTCTCACTTAATGAACTGGAGATGAGCGCTTCCAGCTCTTCAAGATGCTGGCTTTTGCTGTCATTAAATGTTTTCATTGTTTTGCCTCCTTAAAATAGTTGTAGCAGGTATTATCTGAAACCGCAAAGCGCGGTTACAGCCAAGTCAGGAGATGCTTATTTACCGAACAAGAGCACGGTAGAGAACCAGGGCACATAGGTGATGAGCAGCAGCGCAATAATGCATGCCACAATCTGGGGCCACACAGCCTTGGACATGGACGCGATGGTGACCTTGGTCTTGTCCTTCAGGCCCTCGGGCACGTCGCCGCGCACGATGCGCTGCGCCAGCCCTTCGGCGATGGCCGTCTTGCCGACGCCCGGCTCGCCGATGAGCACGGGGTTATTCTTTGTTTTGCGCGAGAGGATGCGGATGACGTTGCGGATCTCCTGATCACGGCCGATGACCGGGTCCATCTTGCCTTCACGGGCGCGCTCGACGAGGTCGGTGCCGTACTTTTTCAGCGCGTCATAGGTATCCTCCGGGTTGTCGCTCGTGACGGGGCCGGTCTTGACCTTTTTCAGCTCCGCCGTAAAGCCCGCCTTCGTGATACCATGGGCGCTGAAGATGCGCTTGATGGCGGCGGTCTCATTGGCGAAGATGCCGAGCATCAGGTGCTCGACGGAGACGTAGGCGTCACCGCTTCCGATCCGGTCGACCACATCGATGCTGTTGTAAGGAGATTCACTGTAGTAGCGGTCTTCCTTCGCAGAGTAGATGATGGAGGTAAAGTCGTGCTTCTTCGGAGTGATGACAGTGCGCTCAGTCGAGGCAACCACGGAGATCGGATATTCTTCACAGAAGGACTTCTGGATCTCCTCAATCGTGCCGGTCTTGCCGAAGGTCAGCCGGGCAGTGTCGGCGGAGCAGAAAAAGATGTCGACATACGGAAGGATGGATTCGATGCATTTTCTTGCCTCCTCGCCGCTCCAGAGGTTTGCGCGGTAGTTGACATCGAAGGAGATCAGGGTGCCGTTCTCCTTGAACTTGCGGATACATTCGATCGCGAACTTCTGTGCGTTGCCGCCGAGTCCTAAAGTGATACCGCTGGTGTGGAACAGCCTGGTATTGTAGAACATGGTAGCCGGAACGTCCTTGATGTCAATATTGTTGATGGATGAATGTTTTCTGTCATAGACCACACGCGGCTTTCTCGGGTAGGAGCCGTACTCATAGTAGTAGATGCCGACGCGGCTGTCGTCCGAGTGATCCTCGATCAGATAATTCTCGCTGACGCGGGAAGCGTTGAGCTGGTTCTTGATGAAAGCGGCCAGCAGGTTGTTCGGAATCTTTGAAATGATTGCTGTCTTAAGGCCGAGCTGTCCGATCTCGGAAGCAATGTTGAGCTCGGCACCGCCGAGGTGCTTCATCAGCGTGTCGCCCTGTGCAAGACGTCCGTTGATCGGCGTGGAAAGCCGGAGTAAAATCTCCCCCAAAGTGATGACATCGTATTTACGGTCCATAAATAATCTCCTCCTGATGATGTAAGAATAAATAAGAAAGTAAAAATTCCGACACGTCACGGCATCTCAAAAAGAATGCTTTATGAGAAAATGCAGCACACTGTGTCTATGGATACGATATGTATGTTCCACATTGCGAAACATAGTTCTGTAATGTGAACCAATCTGTTTTTATTATATATCATCCTGCTAAAATAGAAAAGTGAAAATCGGAAATAATTTGGAATTTTTTTGGACTTAAATAAAAACATATTTGACATTCTGGTATTAGATGTTATAATTTTATTATAGAAAATGAAACACGGTTTCACATGGTGAAACATACATTTAGGAGGATTCAATAATGGCAAAGAAAGTCGTTACATTTGGTGAGATTATGCTTCGTCTTGCACCGGAAGGATACTATCGTTTTGTACAGGCTGGTACCTACGGCGCTACTTACGGCGGCGGTGAGGCAAACGTTGCAGTATCTCTTGCAAACTACGGAATGGATGCAAGCTTTGTTACAAAGCTTCCGGCTCATGAGATCGGACAGGCTGGTGTGAATGCATTAAGACAGTACGGTGTAGACACTTCTGATATCGTTCGCGGCGGTGACCGTGTAGGTATCTACTTCCTTGAGAAGGGTGCAAGCCAGAGACCGTCCAAGGTTATTTATGACCGCGCAGGTTCTTCCATTGCAACAGCAACGACTGCTGATTTTGACTGGGATAAGATTTTTGACGGTGCTGACTGGTTCCACTTCACAGGAATCACTCCTGCACTTGGTGACAACGTTGCAGCAATCTGCTTAGAGGCATGCAAGGCTGCAAAGGCTAAGGGCATTACTGTAAGCTGCGACTTAAACTACCGCAACAAGCTGTGGTCCAAGGAGAAAGCCGGACAGGTGATGGGCGAGCTTTGCAAGTATGTAGACGTATGTATCTCCAACGAGGAAGATGCAAACGACGTATTCGGCATCAAGTCTGAGGGTACAGAGGTTACCGCAGGCGAACTGAACAAGGAAGGCTACAAAGAGGTTGCACAGAAGTTAACAGACCGTTTTGGATTCAAGAAGGTTGCAATCACATTAAGAACTTCCATCTCCGCAAACGATAACCGTTGGGCAGCAATGCTTTACGAGGATGGTCAGAGCTACTTCTCCAAGGAGTACTTAATGCACATCGTTGACCGTGTCGGCGGCGGCGATTCCTTCGGCGGCGGACTGATCTACGCTTGCTTAAACGACTACGATCCGCAGTCTACGATCGAGTTTGCAGTAGCAGCAAGCTGCTTAAAGCATTCTGTTGAGGGTGACTTCAACATGGTAAGCGTTGACGAGGTCAAGAAACTGGCTGGCGGCGATGCTTCCGGACGTGTACAGAGATAATAGCGTAAGCTGTCATTTCAAATAATTTAAGTTAATTCCTTTCCCTAATTTAATATACCAAGAGGCTGTGGTTTCCCTGCCACAGTCTGCAGCACAGTGAATTTTTACCCATTTGAGCTGTGCAGAAGAGAGCGCCCCGCATTGCGGGGCGCTTTTTGACTTTATGGGATTAGGGTGCCGAAAGTACAGTTTAATATTTGAGGTTGTTTGTACCTTGAAAATTTAACACGAATTTGTGAAAGATATAATTTTTGAGCCTATAATTTATTGATATTTTGAAACTGTGGTTCATTGATTTTATGCTGTTTTCTTATTTGAAGCATACGAATCTAAGCTATTGGTATAATCTAATATCTTTCCTATTCACATGATACCTTTGGCGGAGAAGAGATGAAATTGCCTCAATTCTATTTCTAAATTATGAGTATTCAGAGAATTCTTCTGTTTGCATGTATGTAATTGCTTTGTACAACCAACGGATTTCCAAAATACTTCCTTTCGCACCCATGTTTTTAGAAAAATACGTTCTTCAGGTACACAATTGTTCTTACATTTGATGAGATATTTACCAGCATCTATAAAAACAAAATCCGCATATATTTCATCTGGTTTGCGTCCTGTGAAATTGGTTGTAACAGGCTTTAGATTATGTCCTGATGCTAAACGTGAGTTTTGTTCTTCGTTGTATGTTCCATACTTAAATTCATTTTCTGCATAAACCTCAAAGGTTTCCGCGACGTTTATCTCTGAGTTTTACTCCAGATAATCGTTCAGACAGGTGACGAACAGTGCATCCCCAAACAATTAGCAAAGCCGCCCGATTCCCGGACGGCAAATTGGCATAGGATGCATTTTATACTCCCCAAAGCAGTATGCCGAGTGCGGCAGAAAAGAGTATCATTATAATCGGCGACGGTGCAGTTTTTTTGATTCTTTTATATCCGAAATGTGTCAGCCACAGAATGGCAAAGACCAAAATGGATTTAGGATCCGGAGCAAGCGCCGAATAAATATCCGTAAAACCAAGCAATGTTGATATGGCCATACCGATTGCCGTAGCGAGAATCATTGCGATAACGCAGGGGCGGACGCCGGAGAGAAAAGCGTTGACACCGGCATATTTCATCAGGTTTTTGAGTACCGCCGCAATTAAAAGTATAATAATGAAAGACGGAAGAACAACGCCGAGCGTAGCAAGAAACGAGCCGAGAATGCCACCTTGCGTGGAACCTATAAATGTCGCCATATTAACGGCAAGCGGACCGGGCGTCGATTCCGAAACGGCAATGAAATTTAAGAATTCGCTTTCCGTTAGCCAGCCGTTTGAAATGACTGTTTCTCTTACAAGGGAAACCATTCCGTATCCGCCGCCGAAGGAAAGGGCACCGATCATTAAAAAATTCAGGAATAATTTCAGGTAGATCATTGTTAATTGCCGTTTCCTTTCCGCAGTTTTTTCAGGAAGAAAATCGCAAGTCCTGCTGTACCGCAAATCAGAATATAGTAAACGGAAGAAAAAGAAACGGCGAAAACAGTGCACGCCAGCATTGCAGCAATGACCGACAGCAAAATGACCGTGTTGAAGGCATTTCTTTCAATGGTTTTCAGCATTTTCAGCCCGGCAGAGGAAATCAGATAGATCACACATACCTGTATTCCGCGGAAAGCACGGGAAACCCATGTAAGGCTTAAGAATTGATCAAAAAACAGTGAGATGCAAAAAATTACGGTAAACGAAGGAATACAAACCGCCACGGTAGCCGCCGCAGCACCGAACAAGCCTGCAATTTTGTAGCCGATATATGTGGCGCTGTTGATTGCAACCGGTCCGGGTGTAGACTCGGCAATGGCTACCATATTCAGAAAGTCGTCCTTTTTGATCCACTTCTTGCGTTCTACAAATTCGTTTTCAAGCAACGCAATCATAGCATATCCGCCGCCGAAGGTAAAAGCGCCGATTTTAAGAAAGGTAAAAAATAAAGTCCATTCTTTTCTCATTGCCGCATCGCCTTTCTTTTACAGATAATAAAAATTGTAACGATACCGAAAATAATCAGGTAGCCGGACAGCACCTGTGATATTAACGGTGAGTGAAGCGCCCAAAAGGGGAAATCCGTTTTTCTTTACGGTAAATCAATGCAACTACGACACCGCCAAGTACTTCGCCGTAAATGGCAAGGCCGCCTGGATTGACTACTAAAACAGAAAGCAGGTCGTTTTTGTTATTATCCCATTCGAAAATCAAACGGTATATTGCCACAGCAAAACCAAGCACCATACCGTAGGTGATGATGATTCCGTACCAAGCGGATATTGCGCTCTTGAATTCCGAAAGGATTTTCTATTGCATATCGGTTCAATTTCTTGTTTTCTCGCTTTTCTCAGTCTACCCGCAGCATCCGATAACCAACGCCGATATGCGTCTGAATGTATTGCGGACTGTCCTTTTGCAGCTCCAGTTTTTTACGCAGTGTCGCCATAAACACCCGCAGCGAGGCAATATCGTTTTCCCAGCTGCTGCCCCAGATCTGCTGTGTGATATAGGTGTGCGTCAGAACCTTTCCGACATTATGGGAGAGCAGACATAAAAGCTTGTATTCAATCGGGGTAAGATGCAATTCTTCCCCTTTTAAGTAAGCGCAACCAGCGGCATAATCAATTTTAAGCTCGCCGTTTTCAAAAATTGGGGTGTCGGCATCGCCACTTGCTTGCAGGAGCAACAGCCTTCTTTGTGTGACACGAAGCCGTGCCAAAAGCTCTTCTACGGAAAATGGCTTTGTCAAATAGTCATCCGCCCCGGCGTCAAGTGCCATAATTTTATCACGATCCTCGCTACGCGCACTGATCACAATAATGGGCATATTCGACCATGAGCGGATGCTTTCGATCACCTGTGTGCCGTCAATATCCGGTAGACCCAGATCCAGCAGAACGATATCAGGGTTATGGGAGGTCGCCTCCATAATCGCACCATGTCCGTTCTCCGCAGTCAGATAACGGTAATCGTGCGACTTTAATGTTGTTACGATCAGATTGCGGACTGGGCGGTCGTCTTCCACAACAAGTATAAGCGGTTTATTCATTCAGAGTCACCTCGCTAAGCGGTAAAGTAAAGGTAAATACACAGCCGCACGGCACATTATCCCTAAGCGTCAGCGTTCCGCCGTGCAGTTCTACGATCGATTTGCATAAGGTAAGACCGATCCCAAAGCTTCTGCGGCTGTCGGCAACTGTACTTTTTCCAGTGTAAAACATTTCAAAAATATGCGATTTCATATCGTCGGGGATTCCGCTACCGTTATCTGCAACACGGATCACGGCGTATTTTCCTTGCTTTTCTGCACTTACGCAGATCTCCGAGCCTTGTTCGGTATATTTCAAAGCGTTGTCGATAAGATTGACGATGACCTGTACGATAAGCTGTGCGTCCATGCGTGCAAGAATCAAATCGTCACACTTCACCGTTACCGTGTGCCCGACAGACTTCTGCTTCAAATGTGAAACGGCTTCACTGATCACTTCGTCTACAAGCTGGTTGGTAAGCTCCAGCTTCAGGCGTCCGTCATTCAGCCGTGTAACATACAACAGATTTTCCACTACGTCAATCAGCCACTCGGAATCGTCATATATATCTTTATATATCTGTTGCTTTGTCGTTTCGTCCAAGCAGTTTCCGTTATGCAAAAGTGTGTCCGCATTGCCTGAAATCGAGCAAAGAGGCGTGCGTAGATCATGTGAGATCGACCTCAAAAGGTCGGCGCGCAGCTGCTCGCTTTTTGCAAGATCTGCTGCCCGTTCTTTTTCAGCAGCGTTGTGTGTATTATCCATTGCCAGAGCACATTCGTTCACAACTGACAGCACGATGCTGTTTTCGAATGAATCGGGCTTTTCAGGTCTCATCGGTATTCCGATCACTCCATAGACTCTGCTCCCTGCACGGATCGCAAGATAAAGACATTCGGATTTTCCGAACTGTGCTGTTGTTGCTCCTGTACGGCGACCGTTTTGAAATGCCCATTCTGCGGCTTTCTGTTCTGCAGCGTTCAGCAGATTTTCAGAGTATGTGTACTTTTTTTCGGCGAAAAGCCGTCCGGTCGACATTCCATTTTCACTTTTTGTATAAGCAACAATACTGCGGTCAAGCAGCCGGGAGAGCTGCATACAGGTCACACTTAAGATATCATCGTTGCTTTTCGCTTTTTGCAGCAGACGGTCGGTGTCGAACAGCACCTGCGTGCGGAACGCAGAACGAGCTGAAAGTCTCGCATGATCCTTAAGCTTCGAGGCAAGCGTGCCGGTGAGAACGGAAGCTACCAGCATGACGGCAAAGGTAACGGGATAGCCTACAGCATAGGTTTTGAATGATAGCTGTGGTTCGGTAAGGAAAAATCCGAACAATACAACACTTAAAAGCGAGCCTGCCATACTGCAAAGATATCCTTTGGTCAAAACGGAGACCATCAGTACGCCGAGAATGTAGACCGTAACGATATTTGTGTCGGGGAAATCGAGATGATCGAACAAAAAACCGATCGCCGTGCATACGGCAAGTGACAGAACGGTCACGCCAATATCCCGCAACGAAGGTGTTTCTGCACCGAAAAGCAAACGGCGCCGGTGCGGTCTTACATAGTTCAGTGCGTCTGGAATGATATGAATATCCACATTGGGAGCGACCGAAATCAGTTTTTCAGTTAGGGTGGGTTTTCCAAACAGTCCTCTGCGGCGGGCGCTGCTTTGTCCGATCACGATTTTGGTCACATCTGAAAGCCGGACATATTCCGAAATCTGTAGCGGCACATCCTCGCCGTGCGTCATAATGATCTCAGCGCCAAGCCCTTGCGCAAGCTGAATGTTTTGTTCAAGCCGCAGCCGATTTTTTTCGCTTTCAACCGAATCGGTTTGCACATAGATGGCGGTAAATTTTGCATGAAGAACCTTAGCCATCTTTGCGGCGGTATGTATGATCCGTGCATTGGACGGTGAAGAGGAAAGGCAGACAAGGATATGCTCGTCCGCACCGTTTTTTGGCTGTTCGGTTTGTATTTGCATCGGTTTCACCGCCTTTTTGGTTTCATTATACAACAAAATCGTGAAATCTTCTACCGTAAACTAAAACGCATCCTCTTTTCCGTCAGAAAGGATAATATCGACTTTTCCGTGTGTTTCCCGAAAATGGCGGATCTCGCTTAATATCTCACTGTCGGACAGTCCTTGCGGCAGCAAAATTTCGGAAAACTCACGGAATTTGTTCTCTTTTAACAGCGCCTTCCTGTTTTTCTCAAGAAATTGGTCCAGCCTGCTCATAAGATAAAAGCCGAAAGCAAATACGCCAAGCAAGCTGATAATCAGCAATAGTTCAGCCAATGCCGTTCACCTCTATTAAATGCGAAAACACTTTTGCAGCTCTTTATAAGCACCGAGAACCAAAAGTGTGATCTTGTCTGTAAGAACAGTTTCCGGCGAGACTGCCATATTGATTTTTCTGTTCTCCTTAGTCGCCATAATATTGATGCTGTATTTCCTGCGGATGTCGAGCTCTCCGACGGTTTTGCCGATCCATTCCTCTGGTACCTCTACTTCAAAAATGGCATGAGAATCATCAACCTCGATGTAATCCCGAATGTGGTCGGCGGTATACCGAATAGAAGCCCATTTTGCCACCTGTTTTTCCGGGTAAACGACCTCGTCCGCTCCGTTGCGCAGAAGGAATTTTGCCTGTACATCACGCTCGGCGCGGGACACAACTAATTTTGCACCGAGTTCTTTCAGCAAAGAAGTAGTTTCAAGTGAGTTTTGAAAATTACCTCCGATGGTGACGATACATACATCAAAGTTGCCGATACCGAGCGACTTTAAAAACTCCGTATTTGTGCTGTCGCCGATCTGTGCATTGGTGACGATCGGCAGGATTTCATTTATTCTTTCTTCGTTGCTGTCTACTGCCATCACCTCATGCCCGAGTTTGTTCAGTTGTAAAGCAATATGCTTACCGAATCTGCCGAGACCTATCAACAATATGTTTTTCATAACAGTAACTCCTTTATCCGACTGTGATCTTTTCGAGCGGCAGTTTTGCACCGCTCTGATTTTTATTAGAGATCGCCGCATAGATCAGGGTAAGTCCACCGACTCTTCCCAGATACATTAAGACGATCAAAATAAACTGAGAAAAAACACTGAGCTGCGGCGTTACGCCGAGCGTAAGGCCGACCGTTCCGACGGCGGATGCCGTTTCGTAAAGGCAGGCGCTAAGCGGCATGCCTTCTGCCGTGCTGATAATAATGCCGCCGATAAAAAATAACAGGAAATATATTACGGCGATGGTTGAGGCGCTTTTTACCGCCGAGCATTCAAGCCGTCTGCCATAGACTTCAGTATCGTTTTTTTTACGGCAGACGGAAAATGCGTTCAAGATCAGAACGGCAAGCGTAGTCGTTTTTATACCGCCGGCGGTGGAACCGGGTGAGCCGCCGACAAGCATCAGCAGGATCATAATTGCTTTGGAAGATTCAGTCATGGCGGTAAGGTCGGCGGTGTTGAATCCGGCGGTTCTCGGTGTGACAGACTGAAAAAGCGAGGCAAGGATCTTCTCACCGGGCGGCAGTCCTGTGAAATCGAAGAGGAAAAAAAATATTGCGGGGACGATAATAAGAATCACCGATGTTACTAATATTACCTTGCTTTGCATACGGTATTTTTTGAAATGCCACCTGTTTGTACAGATATCATCCCAAGTCAAAAAGCCAATGCCGCCCACGATGATTAAAATCATAATTACAATGTTTATTGTCGGCTCTCCGACGTATCCCGTAAGAGATGGATATTTGTTTTCGGTGGTGCCGAGTATGTCGAATCCTGCATTGCAAAAAGCGGAGACCGAATGAAACGCCGCCATCCAAATTCCTTTGAAACCGTGATCTCTGCAAAATACCGGTAGCATGGCAACCATTCCGATAAGTTCGATCAGAAAAGTCCCACGTACAATAAAGCGAGTCAGGCGAACGATGCCGCCGACTTTTGGGGCTGAAATGGCATCCTGCATGGTGCTGCGTTGCATCAGCGATATTTTTCTGCCGGAAAGCATGGCAAATGTTGCAGCAACCGTCACAACGCCAAGTCCGCCTATCTGAATAAGCAGCAAAATCACCGCCTGCCCGAAAGCGGACCAATAGCTGCCTGTATCCTGCACAACAAGCCCCGTAACGCAAACAGCGGAGGTTGAAGTGAACAGTGCCTCATGAAATGGTGTAACAGATCCGGTGTTTGATGAAAATGGTAGCATCAAGATAAGTGCTCCAAGTACAATGACTCCGGCAAAACCCAGAGCGATCAGCTTAAAGGATGACAGCCGTTTTTTTCTATGTATAATTTCAAGCATATATACTTCTCCTTTTTCTGCTTGTTTACAAAGAGTATAACGTGAAATACAAAAAAAAGGTGTAATGATCTGGTTTGCTGTATTAAGATCGTATAAAGATGCTCATGCTAAAAAAATAGTGCAACGTATATTAAACGGCACAGACAAAGACAAATTGCTTGAAACTGTTGTGCATCTCGAAACAGAACAACAAAAGGCTCTGTTCGAACAATTTGAAAAAGCGGATGCAGAGATTTTGGACAGACGTGAACAACACACCGCCTCCTACTCGATTGGGAGAATTCATCCCTGTCACACAAAAATACGTTGTGAAGATGCGTGACCGCGCAAATTGGAAGCATGCCGCATGACCGCGCCCGGCGCAAAAATTCTGTGACAGGAGTCTTTTTTACTTCCTATTTTGGCAAATATGTACAATCATACGCCGCCTGTTTTCTGGCAATAGTTACGAAAATTGGAAAAAAGCGGAAAATATTGATTAAATCGGGATTTTTCGTGTTAAAATAGAAATGGATGCTTTAAAACTGTGATGAAAGGAGAATCGGGGAAGATGTTTGAGATCGGTGAGTATATTGTGTATGGAGTGAAGGGTGTATGCCGGATTGAGGATATTACCCACATTGACATTTCCGGGGCGGATAAAGACCGTTTGTATTATGTTCTTGCCCCGGTTGGCGATGGCAGTGGAAGGATCTATGCACCGACGGACAATCAGAAGATTACGATGCGCAAAGTGATTTCCAGGGAGGAAGCGGATCAGCTGATTGAGGATATGCCTAAGATCGAGCAGCTCTGGGTGCCGGATGACAGGCAGAGAGAGGCGAGATACAAGGAGGCAATGAACACCTGCGATTACCGTGCGTGGGTCAGCATTGTAAAGACACTATACATCAGAAAACAGGAGCGCACGGCACAGGGAAAGAAGATCACGGCGCTGGACGAGCGCTACATGCGGACAGCGGAGAATGAACTGTACAGTGAACTCTCGCTCACACTCGGCATACCGAAGGATGAGATGGAGCAGTATATCAGAGAGCGGCTGACGCAATAAACGCTGTGCCTGCGTCTGAAACAGGATTGTTATGAAAAACCCGTCATGAAATGAGAAAGGAAATCATTTCATGACGGGTTTTATGCAAAATAGGATACGGTGGCATGAATGCCGTCACTGCTGGCTTCTGCCGGTATGGAACATATTCCATGCGTCATCGATTGCATCGATCCGTATTATACGGTGGTATTGACACCGTTGACAGCGGCGTGCTCATCTTCGTCCATCGGAATGACCAGACATTTCTGCCCGTCGATGACCTGGGAGTGAATCTGTCCGACTTTTTCCGGCTTGACGCGCAGGATGACATCGTAGGTCTTGACGGCAGGGACATCTTCGCCATCGGCATCTCCCTCCGAGACCGGAACGGAGCGCGTCTCCTCGAGCTGTTGCTTTAAGTTTTCCACCTGCTTTACCAGCTCCAGCTTTTCTTTGCGCTTTCCGTTGGCTTCCACAAGCTTCGGATCAACTAACTGTCCGGCTTCCGGAAGTTCCTCGCCAAACACATTTTCATAGGTGTTCTCAATGACGGCTGCCTGTTCCTCGGTGACACCGCTTTCTGCAAGGACATCTGCAATGGCGGATCTGGTGACGATGACCGGTTCCGGTTCCACCGTCTCGTCCTCCGTGACCGGAATCATATTGTTCAGATTTTCCTGGATATCCCCGAAGACAGCGTCGCTCTCTTCCTCATCCTCACCGATGACTTCTTTGACGATGCTCTGGAATGTCAGCTTTTTCTCGGTGGCGGTCAGCTTGGTGCCACAGCCGAGACCGGATTCCATGAATTCCGCGTGCGGTGTCTTGGTATCCCTGGTGTAGAACATCACGGAGTGAATATCGCTGCTGCGGTCGGTAAATGCCGGAAAAACGAAACCGGTGTCCGGAACGCCGACCACCCAGTCGCGGATGCGCGGCCCGATGCGGTTCTCGTCCTCGCGGTAGCCAAGTCCCGGCTTGGTCAGGGTAACCGGACAGATGGCGCACAGCAGATACTCGTAGACTTCCTCGGACTCGTCCAGCTTATTGTTGTCGGAGGTCTTCGTCATCACATCATAGGCATCATGGAACACCAGAATCAGATAATTCCCGACATAACTGTAATTCTCAATGACAAGATCATAGAAGGTGTCCATGAGGTCATCGTTTTTTAATGCGCTCTCGCGCAGACCCATCAAAAACTGCTGTCTTCCGCCCGGTGCTTCCTCGGCAGTCGGAAATTCCAGTTCCAGAATGTTGTTGTCGATCGTGCCGGACATAACCTTTTTGGCAATTTCCAGGTATTTATAGAATTCCTCATCCTCCAGATTTAAGAAGGTCTCCCCGAAGGTTGTGACCTTGTTGCGGTCTGCGTCGACGTAGCAGCCGCAGAGTCTGGTGAAGGTGCAGGCATCTTTTTTAAAACGTCTTTTTAACTCCAAGATATCTTTTTTATTCATATATCATCATCCTATGCCTTTCGTAAATCGTGCACAAGATATTATAGCGAAAAAATGGGTGGTGTGCAAGAAGAATGGAATGTGGACACGGGAGAAATGGAATGTGGACACGGGAGAATGGAAAGGTACTTGCCGGTGCAGAAAAGTACAGGTATAATGGATAGAAGTGGCGCACAGCGCTTTTTAATAAGAAAATGACTGTATGCAGGAAGTGGGCGGCAGGCAGCGACAGAGGGTGGATTGATGGCAAAATTATATTATTACTATGGTGCAATGGGAAGTTCTAAGACGGCAAATGCGCTGATGACGCATTTTAACTATGAGGAAGTGGGACAGAAAGCGCTGTTATGTAAACCGGCGATCGATGCCAGAGATGGCGAGCGGACGGTATATTCAAGGATCGGGCTTCAACATGACTGCATTCTGTTAGAAGAACTGCAGCAGATGAAGGAGGAGGAGATTCGCGGATATGACTGCATCATTGTAGACGAGGTGCAGTTTGCCACGCCGCAGCAGGTGGATTTTCTGTCTGATATTGTGGATTTTATGGATGTGCCGGTGGTCTGTTATGGACTGCGCGCAGATTTCCGTAACCTGCTGTTCCCTGGGAGTGAGCGTCTGATTGCGATTGCGGATGTGATCCAGGAGTTAAAGACGGTGTGCTGGTGCGGCAGAAAAGCTACCTGTAATACGAGATACAACGAGCATGGTATTGTGCGCTCTGGCCCGCAGGTCATGTTAGGAGCAAACGACAGCTATGTGGCGCTCTGCAGAAGACATTTTAAGCTGGGAATGTTAGGACCCGATGCCGAAGCAAAAGAACAGTGTGCGGAGTAGAACCGTTTCTGTTTGGAAAGCGGGCAGGTTTACGCGGCAGGGAATGGAAAGGAATACGATATGTTAGAAACGGAACGGCTGCTATTGAGAAAGTGGACAGAGGAAGACGCGGACAGTTTATTTGAATATGCAAAAGACCCGGAGGTTGGTCCGATTGCAGGATGGCCGCCGCACCGGTCAAGAGAGGAAAGCCTGGATGTGATCCGGAATGTACTAAACGGCAGAGAGTGCTATGCGATCTGCGAAAAGGGAAATCCAAAAGCAATCGGTGCGATTGAACTGATATTAAACAGACATAACGATACGGAAAATCATGACGAGGAATGTGAGCTGGGGTACTGGCTTGGAAAACCTTTCTGGGGAAGAGGCTATATGCCGGAGGCAGCAAGAGAAATGATCCGTCATGGATTTGAAGATCTCGGCATGAATACCATATGGTGCGGATATTTTGAGGGCAATCAGAAGTCAAAAAGAGTGCAGGAGAAGATTGGCTTTGTATATCATCACACACGGGAAAAGGTATCCGTGCCGTTAATGAAGGAAGCGCGTACCGAACATCGAAATATAATGACGAAAGAGCGCTGGATGGCGGAGAGAGAAAAGAATTGTGGAAAAGTATGAACGAGATATTGGTAAAGCAGCTGGCGATTGATTTCTGTACAGAGGAAGGAGCAGTTACCAGCAGGGAAAATATCTTCACGGTGTATACCCCGCTGCAGGGACGCAGGATTTTTGAAGAAGGGGAATGTTTTCTGAAGATTGCCTGCATCAATGGCAAGATTCTTGCATCCGGTAAGAAGGATATTATTGCATGGGTGAGGGAAACATTTAAAGACAGAAGCGGCGCCTGGTTCATGGACGTGGAAGCTTTACATGAGCTGGAAGCAGGTTTAAAAATGTTCCACTGCCAGATTGCACAGGCTCATCCATTTTATATTGCGACCGAAATGTCCGAGGTAGACACGAAAGATTATGAGATCCGAATCTTTGAGGGAGAAGAACTGGAGCCATTCAGAGGAGATGAACGCTTTGGAGAAGCATTTCTCTTTCATGAGCTGCCCAAGGATGAAATTGGGGTAGGAGCTTACAGAGATGGCGTCCTTCTTGGCATGGCGGGCGCTACAAGCGACAGCGACAGCATGTGGCAGATTGGAATTAATGTGATGCCGGAGGCAGAAGGACTTGGAATAGGTTCCATGCTTGTTGCGGTCCTGAAAAACGAGATCTTAAAGCGCGGGAAACTTCCGTTTTATGGCACCTCAATGTCACATATAGCATCGCAGAGAGTAGCACTTGGGGCGGGATTTGTGCCGATGTGGGCGGAACTGTATTGTAAGTCCTGCAAGTAAAGGAGAAGGACTCGGTATGGAAAAATGACATCCATCGGAAGCCGAATGTCATTCAAGAAAGTTCGGAAAATAAGACATATAGTGTTGAAAATATTGGTATAAAATACGGAGCAGAATGGGAATAAACGCTTGTATTTTCACATACTATATGTTAGGACACCAATAGAAATTTGAGGGGTATGTAAGCCCATATTAGTGTGTGAATATATGTAACATAAGCTGCCTGTGTGGCAGCCGCTGATATGGCAGTGCCCATTTTTTATAGGTAAAAATAGACATCAATCTACTTTGACAGGTAGAATTTGATGTCTTTTTTGATTTAACTTTTAACGAAATATCATTATGCCATTAGACAAGGGCAAATAGATTTATCTGTTCTGCGCGGACCGGAGCGGAGCGAAGAAGTCAGCGTCCGGTGGACGCTGTTAGGCAACGACCGGACCGGAGCGAAGAAACTCGAATGTTCGAGTCCGGCAGGACTCGATTTAACAAAAAAGGACATCCATCGGATGCCCTTTTTATTAAAAGAGAGCGCGAGACGGGACTCGAACCCGCGGCCCCGACCTTGGCAAGGTCGTGCTCCACCAACTGAGCCACTCGCGCATAGGTTGTTGTGTCGGTTATGTCTGCCAGACACATTTGATATCATACAACATGAGTTACAATTTGTCAACACTAAATTTGAAATATTTATGCAGATTTTTAGGCGACATACAATAAAAAAGTTGACACCAAATGCGATACCACATAAAATAAAATCAAGAGATATAAAGAATGTCAAAGTGGGATAAACTGATAACACATATATGCAATTTATCGAAAGACCTCCGGTTTGAAGAGTTGCGGAATATTGGAAAGCTACGGATATGAGATGAATGCACCGAGAAGCGGAAGCAGTCATTATACGTTCAGAAAACAGGGCTGTATGCCAGTTACAATACCGAAGCATGAACCAATCAAGAAAGTTTATGTGGAAATGGTGCGGCAGATTGTAGAAAGCGAGGCGAAGAATGATGAAGACGCTGAATGATTACATGGCAATGTCTTATCGTATGGAAATTGTAGAAGATAAAGATGAAGGTGGATTTGTGGTTTCTTATCCGGATTTGCCTGGCTGCATTACCTGTGGTGAAACTGTAGAAAGTGCGGTGGCGAATGCACTGGATGCGAAAAAGGCGTGGCTTGAAGCTGCATTGGAAGATGGCGTGGAGATTCATGAACCAGACAGTCTGGAAGATTATTCCGGTCAGTTTAAGCTGAGAATTCCTCGGAGCCTGCACAGATCACTGGCAGAACATTCGCAAAGAGAAGGAATTAGCATGAACCAGTATTGTGTATATCTTCTTTCCAGAAATGATGCAGTCTTTTCAAAATAACGATTGTGAAACACTTATGCTATGCTTGCTTTGAAGTGGCAACAAATTGGCAACAGAAAATCAGCGGGCCAAAATAATATATGTAACAGAATGGCAGAAAAAACGAAACAAATATGTTTGAATCCATCTTTGGATTTGCCGATACAAAATCCTCATTTGCAGATTGGCTCAATAATCAGAATGTTCGTAACCAATTAAAACTTGATATAAAAATCTGCTTGGTGAAGAATGGTTATCCACCACAGTATAGTCCGGAAGTATTCAACAAAGTTATGGAACAGGTGGAGAATTTTGAGGAGTATTCCGTAACAGAAGATGAAGAAAATGAAGTAGATAATTCTGTAAAGATTTATCAATATGAGCCAGAGTATAAGGTGATGAAGGTGGCAGAAGATTCGATACATTATGGTGATTCAAAAAATAATCAGTAGGGAGGTGCTGAAGATGAAGTACATTTTTTTCTATGATGAAACAGAACATAGTAGAAAGATTAATTATGAAACTGTTACCGCGAATAATTACTATGATAATTTCATAACAGGAATTGTAGGGTGGAAAGCAGAAGATGATAAATGTATTTCTGACAGATACCTTGCTTTTGAATCGAAGTATGATTATAGAAAAAAAGACGGAGAATTAAAGAGTCAGACTATGAAAGCAAAAGATTTTAGGCTTGGGTTTGCTTCTCTTAATAATCGTACGATTGAGTTATATGAAGACCTTGTATCACTATTTGACGAGAAAATAATTATTTATTTCTCTGTGTTTAGCAAAATAGAGTATGTTATTAGCCAGCTGTTTGTAAATTATCATAATTCTATGTTTGTTGATGTTGATTACATGAAATACTCAATAATTAAGGCTATCAATGTATATCGACCACAAAATGTGATAGAAGCAATTTATAAAGAGCCACAAATATTTGTTAAAGAACTACGGTCTTTTTTAGAAGATAGGATTATTAAAAATCAAGCGAATACTGCTTTGAAAGAGCATGAGAATCAAGCATTTCAGGAAATACTTTTACTGCTTGAGGACACAGAGGTACCCGAAACATTAGATTGGTCCTATTTTGCACCTTTTGATGGATTTAAGAAATTGTTGACAGAGATGAATGTTAATGAATATCAGTTGATGATTGACCGAGAAGGAAAAGAATCGCATACATTGAATTCTGCAAAGAATGTAGGACTTAAAAATGTCATCGAAGAAGATTCTAAGGATTATGTTGGAATCAGAATGGCTGATATTCTTGCTGGATTGATATCTCGATTGATGCAATCATTGAAGATATCGTTAACTGGAGATTATAAAGATGGGAAAATGAAGAAGACACTTTTAGATTCGGGCTGGTTTGCATTGAATCAAAGACAGCTTGATTTGTATAAAAAATTATATAGGGTAATTTGTGAGAATAATGACTATTGGTACAAATCTTTTTCTGGAATTTATTCGGATGATTTGGTGGCTTTTGTAGCACTTCTTCAATTTATGAATCATTTTTCAGATGCAGATGAGATTCGTAATAGTAAGATAGAAATGCAACCAGAATATTATAATGCTTTTGTCTGCGAGAGCTTGAACGAACGTTATAAAATAATGAGGAACAAATTACCGATTGATCCTATAGTAGAAAATGGAAAAGATTATTTTTATAATCAAAGAGGCGCAAAGGTTTATAAGGATATTAACAAGCAACCTATGTTGCCATTACATAGTGGACAGAATGAGTTTTATGTTCTTTCAGTTGGATTTTCACAGAATAGGACCCCATTAGTAACAATCTCTGAAAATGATAAGCCGATATGTTATAGATTGCCGAATGAGTACAGTGATTGGACTATGACTGTTGCTGGGTTTTCCAGTATGGGTGAAAGATTATTTTCATCAAAAGTGTTATTTTCATTAATTGGTGGAAGGTATTTGGTTGATATTTTATAGATTTTAGGCATTTTAGAAATTTAAATATATAGTTTTGAAAAGTAGGTGAATGAATGGAAAAGATTTTTTCGTATAATGTAGATATAGACAAAACAGCATATATGAATTGGAGAACCAGACAGCATCAACCCATTCATGATATGATGATTATTGCTGATGGATACATGAAGGCAGCGATAATGCTTGCACAAGATTGTTTGCAGGATAATGGAGATAAAAAGGCGGATATTGTAGTTTTCCCAATGCTGTTTTCGGCAAACCATGCAATAGAGTTGTATCTAAAATCTATAAACTGGTCTTTGGATATGTTGCTGAACATGAAAGAGTCATTTTGTGGAGGTCACGATATCAGGCAAATATGGAACACAGTAAAGAAACGTATGATAGGTTTTGAAACCGATAAAGAACAACGAAAACAATTTAAGGAAATGACAAAAGAACTGAACGACTATATTTTAGAATTATATGACAAAATAGATAAAGATCATAATGCTAATGCAAAGATGAAAAATATGGATTTTTCACGGTATCCGTTTAATGCCGATGACGAATATCATTTTTATATCGAAAATTATGGAAATGAAGTTGTTGATTTAGAGATGTTTGTGGAGATATTCAAAAAGATAGGTGATAACTTAAATTGTATTGCTGGATATTATGAAGAAATGGCAACATTTGTTCCTGATTATGATAGAGAGAAGGAGTGACACCGAATGATATATATATATACAGAAAAAAAAGATTCCAACGACTGGATACTTCAAAACGATTTGTATTTCAATTTGAATACAAGTAATGAAGAAATGTCCCAATATGAAATAAATCTCATTCAGAAAGTAGATGAGGCAAAGCTGACACCAGACAAGCACATTGAAACAAAATATGGTTTAGGTACAATCCGTAATTTGTCATCTGGCTGCAAGACATTACTTAATATCGTAAAGCATCCTGATAAGGTAGTAAATGTAGAAGAATGTGGTCCGAATGTACTTAGAATCATTTTTTCTATGGATAATATAAAAATTTACATGTCCAGACCAACGCTTTTTGATATCCCGGATGATGTGCAAATCAGATTCAATGATTCTGATATAGTGACCGGAGGGAGAGGTTATAATGCCTGGTGGAGTAAGGAGTATGAAAGGAGAGAAGCAGATGATTTATAAGAATATTACATTTAAAGCAGATCCATTTTCATACGATTTAGAATTTGATGACAGGATTACTCTTGTTGGTGGAGATAGTGGTACTGGAAAAACAGTGCTTTATGAAATGTTAGAAGATCTACGATTAACTAATGAATACAAAGCTATAAAGTTGTTTAACTACAAATCAGATAATTTCTCAGAATCGATTGAACAGTGCAGAGATAGTTTTATTGTAGTCGATAATGCAGATAATTTGATTAATGATGAGATCAGACGTTTTATTAATTTTGAGCCGTCGAATCAATATATGCTTTTCCTACGAAATTGTGATGGCCTCAATGTTTCAGATAAGAGTTTTAAGGTGCTGAAGTTTGGCAATAATAGGATAACACTGGAAGAGGAGTTGTGATATGAAATATTTATGGACAGAAGACACTGGTGCTGGACTCCACTTCTGGAAGTTAGTCAATCAGCTTTTCTTTGATGATGCACTTGTGGTCGAAAGTAAAGAAAGCAATCAGGGCTTATTGGATGCATTGGCAGAGATAGACATTAAAGAGGACGATAAGTATTATATTGCGTTTGATTGTGTGGTTGATAATCAGGATATTCGTAATAAGTATCGTATGTTGAAATCAATAGAAGATAAGGCAGAAGGGAAGATTATCATTCTGGATATGATTTGTTTTGAATACCTGATTCTTGCTTTTGATAAGCTGGTGGCATGGACAGGTACCGGAAAGACAGATAAAATCAAAATTCGTGAAGAGGTTTTATCAGCAATTGAGAATCATAGAATCAACTTGTCAAAGATTGATGATGAGAAGACATTACAGTACTTGGCAGGTTTTAAGAGATACTCTACAGAGCGTGTGATGAAATCATTGGTGGGTGAATTTACACAAAACGAGAAGTGGTCTGTTAAGGGGCAGCTTATGGGTGAATGCTGGTATAAGGATTGTTGTGTATCTGAACATACGGATAGTCTTAGGTGTGGAAAGCCTGAGATTGATGATGGTAGTGAGAAGATGAGGATGTTGATAAAGTCTGAGGAAGTACAAAGAGTGATTGGAGAAGGCATTATTTAAAAATATATCTACTTAACAATTGATAGCTGTATTGTGAAAAGGAAGTGAAGATTTGAAGATTACGCATGTAAAAGTATGCAATTATAGGAATTTAAGGAATATAGACATAGGCTTAGCAGAAACAGTTGCAATTATAGGAGAAAACAATAGTGGTAAGAGTAATTTCTTAAAAGCAATTACGCTTCCTTTTTTAACCGATGATAATATACATATCAGTAAGAAATTATCATGGTCTGATATAAATAATGAAACTAAAAAGTGTTATTACAATAAAATTATTGAAAACCAGAATAAAATTAAGAATGACGAGATTACTATTGAGCAATTTGTAGAATTATTGCCAATAGTAAGTGTTGAAGTTAATATTCAGGCAAGTGGTGCGGAGGAGTATTATGTCAAGGATTTGTCATATGAAATTAGAGATGGGAAAATTCAATATGGTATAAAATATGAGTTTGCACCTAAGAGTTGTGAAGATATATTCAGAATGGTAAAGGAAATTGTATCTGAGAATGAAATCAATGATGCGAATTTGAATGAGGTTAAAATGAATCTCTTACCAGTAGAATATTATAATTACTCAGTAAAGGTTTCTGATGGCAGTAATATATCATATGACACATTAAAGCAGTTCAAATATGAGGCTCTTGAGGCAGAAAGAGACGATTTTTCAAGAACTAAAAATCAATTAGGTTCAAAATTTTTGGTTGATTTATTGAAAGATGGACTTTCAGATCAGGATAAATTAAAAATAGAAAAAGAATATAGCCATTTCTTTGAGTCTTTAAAAAAAATTAGTGATATCAATGACATAATAAACTGGCAAGATACATCGGAGCTAAAAGAGGCAAAGAAGTTTTTTTCACATATTAATATTCTTCCTAATATGCCACCAATGCAATCTATTTTAAACAGTGTAAGATTAGGGTATTCAGAAGAAGAACTGTCAATGCAAGGGTTGGGACATCGTAACTTAGTATTGTTGTTTGTTCTGATTAATTCGTTGATTGGTAAAAATTCGGATACTGCTCTGAATGTTTTGACGATTGAAGAACCAGAAGCTCATTTATGCATTAACAATACTAGATTGATGGTCAGTTTTCTAAAAGCATTTACAGATAAGAATAAAACTGTTCAGTTATTCTACTCCACGCATAGTACTGAATTTATTAATAAAATGAATTTGAAAAATGTGGTGGTTTTACATAAGGGAAAAGCATTTTCGTTTGTTGACGAATTAGAAGATGAAGATATAGCATATTTAGCAAAGAATCCTAATTTGGATCTTTTTAAGCTTTTTTTCTCTAAGAAATGTGTTTTGTTTGAGGGAATATCAGAAGAATTACTAATTCGCTCTTATATTGACTCGCAAGTATCTTTGAGTGAGATTGAATTGCTATCATTCCATAAGGGATTTGAGAAAATAATGAATATTTGGAAAAAAATCAATGAAGGTTCAGGTAACAAATTGGGCATTATACGAGATTATGATGACCAACTTGATGCAAAGAAACGACATGATAAGTATAATGATGATAAAGAAATATGTGTTAGGACAACAGAGTATTATACCTTAGAACCGGAAATTGTAAATACTGGTGACAACTTTAATATTTTGAAGGAAAAATATGGAGAAGTTTTCGGTTGGAGTAATATGACAGCTGAGCAGCTTACAGAAGCATGGAAAAATGCAAAAGCATCAGATATGTTTACTATTTGTAAGGATTTAGCTAGTGGTGGATTAGAAGGATTTCAAATGCCCAAACATATTCAAGATGTATTAGATTTTCTTTCTCAAGAGCAGGAAGAGGTGTTATAAAGTGGAAATAAATATAGCGGGGGCCGGAGCAGGAAAGACTACAAAGATGTCAGATAAAATAATACTTCTTCGTAATCAAATAGATGAGAATAAGAAAATATTTTGCGTTGCGTTTACTAATAGTGCCGTAGATTGCATTCGTAGAAAATTATGTGAACATTATGTACAAATCCCGGAAAATATAATAGTGAGTACGATTCATTCATTTCTGTATAGAGAAATAATAAAACCGTATTATCATTTACTTTATGGAAAGAAATATGAAAAAATTTCTATTTCGGATTTACCCCAAGATGCAAAGTATAAAAATGCAAAGATTAAAAGACTTGATGAGTTGAATGTACTTCACCAAACAGTAATTCCTGAACATGCTAAATGGGTGTTATGTAAAAAATCAAAGGACACAAAAAGTATAAAGAATGGCAGAGTAATCATTAAAAATGCAATTGCAAAATATTGCGGCGCAATCTGTATAGATGAAGTACAGGATATAGATAAGCATATGCAAGAAATTATAGAAGAATTAAGTAGAATGGGAATCCCCATGTTGCTGATGGGAGATCCAAAACAGGATTTAAAAGGTTTTAAATGCTTAAGGAATCTTATGTCTATATACAAGCAAAATGTTAGATATATATCGGAATGCCATAGATGTCCGCAATTACATTTAGAACTGTCAAATCGTTTAGTAGATGAAAATGAAAAACAGAAATCTGAAAAAGATTCCGGACAATTGTCAATATATTATGAAAGTGAAATTGATTGTCGCACGTTAATTGAAAGTCAAAAATATGATTTGATGTATATATCCCAGAAGCAAGGGGTATATGAAACGCATGACTACAAGAAAAATAATATGAGAGAGAATTTAGCGGAAGAGCTTGAACCATTGTTGTCTGAGAATCATCCAACCAAAGATACTCTGACAGTAAAAAAAGTAGCGTATTATTATGCTGGGAAGATGATTGAAAAGTACAGGAATACGGGAAAGAAAAAAGATGCAATGGCATTACTGAGCAAGTGTGAAAAAATAGATTCAAGAAGATATGGCATTATCATAAATATTTTTGAAGACGAAAGCCCAATAAAACAGGAAGATAAGATTTTTGTAAAATCAATAGACTACATAAAGGGAATGGAGGGTGAGAAGTGTTTGTTTATTCTTACTAACGATTTGGCGGCATATTTATTTGACGATAATACCGAGATGAATAAGACCAAGAATAAGCTTTATGTAGCACTTACTCGTTCGCTAAATGAATTGTCGATGTACATATTAAAAGAAGTTGAGAATAAATACACAAAGAAGAGAATACAGGATTTTTTTGAAGGATACCTTTGAATGTGAAGGAGAGAAGGTATTATAAGTAATTTAGGTGGATAGGGAATAGCTTTGATGGTAAAGATTTCATTTGGATTGGTAAATGAGCGGTGCGAATTAACAAATGCAGGGGCATTACTTGCGGATGAAAGTCCGATTCGTTGTTCAAGATTATTTTGTACAAGGTGGAATGGATTAAATAAAAGTGGTGGCGCAGTTGATGCGTTAGATGATGTGGAGTATTCAGGTAGTGTTATTTCACTGATTGAAAATGGAGAGGCATTCATCAAGCGTAATTGTAAAATGAAGTGGCGTAAGATTGCAAATTCAAGAGAAGAAATGCCGGAGTATGTAGAGCGAAGTTATCACGAAGCACTTGTTAATGCTTTGGCTCACCGTGACTATCTGGTGAATGGAAGTGAAGTGCATATTGACATATATGATGACAGAATGGAAATTTATTCCCCGGGAGGAATGCCGGATGGTTCCATGATTCAAGACAGAGATCCATTTACAGTAGCTTCTACCAGAAGAAATCCGGTTCTTGCCGATGTATTCAACCGGCTTGGATATATGGAGCGTAAAGGTAGTGGATTTGGAAAGATTATCAGTGGATATGAATTTCAAATTAATTATAATGAGAGTAAAAGACCATCATTCCGCTCAGACAGATATGAGTTTACTGTAGTGATGCCGAATCTGAACTATGATGTCCCTCAAAATTTTGAAGGAAATGAGACAATGTCTGAATCAATGTCCGAATCAATGTCCGAATTGGAAAGGACAAGAATGCAGATAATTTTGCACTATCTCGATACAAATAAAGAAATAAATAATTCTAATCTAGAAGATTGGCAAAAAGATTTAGTTAAAAGTGGTAATTATGATCCAAATAATTCTAGAGAGGATGATGATATGGAACTTGATGATTATTACTACGATGAAGACGTGGAAAAATAAATTGTATAAAATCTCAATAAAATGAGATTTTTTATATAATGTAGCAATATTGTAGTAAAATTGTAGAAAAGTATTGACAATGAATTTTTCTAGTGATATATTTAATTCAGGAGGTTGAGAAATTTATGGAAAATGTAAGTGAAAAAATGACAAAGGAAGAATTATTGGATTTATTTAGTAAGTATGATTTAGTTGAGTTAACTGCAATGAATACAGTTTTAAATTATGCAAAGAATGTTGATACAGTAGAAGCACAAACTGCAATTAGAAAGGTATTTGATGATGCTGATGATGAAGTTATTGAAGATTATGGATTTTTAATGCGTCACTATACACCTTCAATGTCTATGATTAATAAAAAATCAGATTTTTTAACTAAGAGAGAGGCAAAATATTTATTACAATTTGCAAATGATGCTAAAAAATATTTTGAAGATATTAAATTATCTAAACCAAATATTAATGTCGAACATGAATTGCTTGAATTATACAAAATAACAGATTCTTTAAATTCAATAGCAACAAAAAATGTTATAAAATTAAATTTAATAAAAAAGAAATAATGTATTGTGAGGTAAAAAAATGGAAAATAAAACAAGTGCTATTAACATACAAGTAGATAGTAATGTAAAAAAAGAAGCAACAGATGTATTAACTGAACTTGGTTTATCAATGAGTTCTGCAATAAATTTATTTTTAAAACAAGTTGTTAAAAAAAATGGTATTCCATTTGAAATAACTAATGTATCACCTAAGAAAAAAATATTAGATGTTGTATGTGGATTAATTATGAAAGATGGAAAATGCTTAATTGCACAAAGAAAAAAAGAGGATCATTTATATGGTAAATGGGAATTTCCAGGTGGAAGAAGAGTAGGTCTTGAAGATGAAAAGAAAACTCTTGATAGAGCATTTACTGAAGTACTTGGAATTAATACAAAAATAAATGATTATATTACACATAGTATATGTGAATATCCAGGTCATATAGTAGATTTAAAATTATATGAATGCGATTATATAAGTGGTGATTTTAAATTAAATATTCATTCAGATTATAAATGGGTAGCAATTGAAGAACTATTAGATTATGATTTAGCAGATGCAGATGTTATCTTAACTAAATTTTTAATAAAAAAATATATAGAAGAAGCTAAAGAAAATAATAAATAAAGGAGTGCATAAAAATGATGGATTTTAGAAAATTACAAAAAGATGTTTATCAAAATAAAGTTGATAAAGGATTTAATACAACAGATGTAAACAAAGAATTTTGTTTAACATATGCAGAACTTGCAGAAGCATATGATGCTTGGCTTAAGAAAAAAGATGATGTTGGTGAAGAACTTGCAGATGTTGTTATATTTACAATGGGATTATCAGAAATATTAG
>ENA-ORSB01001154-ORSB01001154.1-human-gut-metagenome-genome-assembly--contig:-NODE-1154-length-26182-cov-8.039346_pt1 | contig 26182 bp, 24 predicted proteins | sample MGYA00242180_ERZ509144 | MGnify/ENA primary metagenome ERZ509144 (study PRJEB26280, sample SAMEA2338661) | human gut metagenome | biome: human gut; feature: human-associated habitat; material: faeces...
CTTGGGAGCTGCCGGGTCTGCGACCTGACGGAAGAACGGCTGGATTCCTTCGTGCGGAAGAAACTGCGCTCCGGGCGGCTGGATGGCCGGGGCGGTCTGGCTCCTAAGACCGTGAATGATATTTGCGTTCTGGTCAAATCCGCATTGAAATTGGCAAAGCAGAAATATCAATACTGTGGGGCAGAAGAAATACACGCCCCACCGGTAAAGCAGAGGCGTGTAAATGTGTTCACTTCCTGGGAGAGCCAGCGGATTTCCGCCGCGGCACTGTACCGTCCGAACATGGAGAAGCTGACCTATTTGCTGTGTCTGGAAACCGGTATCCGGCTGGGAGAGGTCTGCGCTCTGCGGTGGTCGGATATTGATTTCGCTTCCGGCCTGCTGAACATCCGGCGGACGGCCTACCGAATCAACTACGGCGGCCACACTGAATTGGTCATTCAGGCACCGAAAAGCGACTGTTCCGTGAGAACAATTCCTTTGACGGCGATAATGCTTTCTCTGCTTAGTCCACACAAGAATGCCCATGACTGCTATATTCTCACTGGCGCAAGCAAGCCCATGGAGCCGAGGACCCTCCAATATAGATTCCAGGGGTTCTTAAAATCACTGGGTATTCCGGCCCGGAACTACCACACGATTCGACATTCCTTTGCTACCCGCTGCATAGAGGGAGGCATGGATGTGAAGTCCCTGTCGGAAATCCTGGGCCACGCCAACATTCAGACCACGCTGAAAATGTATGTCCACCCATCCATGGCCGCCAAACGCTCAGCACTGGAAGCCGCAAGCACTTTATCCGGCATTGCGTAAAAAGCGCTATCGCCGTCATGTGTCTGGTCTGGCCGGATACAAAAAATGTGGCTTCTCTAGGGAAAATCCAGGTATCCTTCATTAAGGGAATCACTTGACGAAAGTTTTTTTATTTCTACCACCCAGCACCGCTATTCTGTTGCCTTTATTATACTCCCAATTCCCCAGGCCGTATGTCGAACGGTGTCGATTTGTAAAAATATCGAATTCTAATTCTATTGTATTTACTATAAGCACAGTGGATTCTGTGTTTTCTTCCTTTCCACGGTTATACTATCTTTTAGAATTAAATCTCATTCTAAGAGGATGATAACTATGGACATGAAGGCGATAGGGCGGCGAATCAAAGCAGCCCGTGAGGCAAAGGGACTGACCCAAGAGGCATTGGCCGAGTTGGTGGATTTAACACCTATGCACGTCAGCGTAATTGAGCGGGGCTATAAGCTCACCAAGATGGATACGTTTTGCAACATCGCTAATGCCCTGGATGTGTCTGCCGATACACTGCTCCAGGATGTCATCGACCACTCTGCCGATTCCGTTCCCTCGGAACTGGACGACCTGCTGAAAGACCTACCGGCCAAGGAGCGGCGCAAAATCTATCACTGTGTAAAAGCCTATATCGAAGCCTACCACGAAAACGGCTGATCCTGCCAGCAAGCAATCACAAAAAGATTGCCTGCTGGTTTTCTTTTCCCATCATTCGACTGACTTCGACACGGCTTTTCCTTTATTATAATTCCATTAGAACTACTTGTAAATATTTAAGAACAAGTTTTCTGAAATTCTAATGGAAAGAGGCAATCGAATGTCACTCACACAATGCACGGAAACCGATAAGCAGCTCCTCCAAGAGCTGAAAACCACCTTGGCCCAAGTTGACCCCGCCTATGCGGAAGAACAGCTGGCGTATGACCAGGCCGCAGCGCAGCTCTCCGATCACACCTTTGCGGAGGCTCTGGAAACACAGTTTGCAGCCAAGCTCCTGTATGTCACCTGGCAAGGCTTTTGCTGGAACCTGGACTGCTACCGGAACCCGGTAAACAAGCTCCGGCTCCATACCGACTACGAGGAGCTGCACGGAGAATCCCACTTCCCATCCCTCCCAAAAGTGCGAGCCGCCGAAGAAGCCATCCGCACCGCCGCCCTGCATTTCTCCCCAGAGCAGCAAGAGCTGGCCCAGCAGATGGAGGATTACTACGCCTATCTGGAAACGGTAGGCTTCAAGCTGGGGCACCTATGGGGATTCCAGTGGGGCAATGCCTTCTTCCCAATGGTTGTCCCTGGGTATTCTCCTGATTGGGCGTTCACATCAAAATACATACAGATGGTAAGCAAGGACATTGGTCTGTCGATTTGAGCGGACCATCAGCCGACATATTGTTTTCGAGTGTCGAAAATTTGTTCTTGACAAATCCGATTCCACGGTGCTATTATATCGTCACAAATAATTAACGAACAAACGTGCGTATATGATACCCGTTATGGAGGTAGCGGTATGTCAGCCCCAATCCTATCCAGAAACGATATAGAGCAGATAGCAAAAAGAATCCTGGCCATCTACACCGAGGCGTATGTTCCAGAAAAGCACCTGTTCTATCGGATTGTCCCGGAGGAGCTGGCCGAGATCCTGGGGCTGGAGGTTGACTATCAAATCTTGTCCCTTGACGGGACCATCCTGGGCGTTACCGCTCCCGACGAACAATATGTGCCGGTATATGACAATAAACAAGAGTGCTGCTACTACCTGGATGGCAACACAATTTTGATCGACACCAGACTGTGCGCATCTCCCAAGACGATTGGGCGAAAGAATTACACCCTAGCCCATGAGATTGCCCATCAGGTTCTCTACAAAGCCTTCCCGGATTCCTACTCCTCCGCAAATCGGATCATGTGTGATTACCGGCGCACCCCCAGCAATCGCAAGAAAGTCACCAACTGGACCGAATGGCAGGCTGACGCTCTCGCTGCCGCCCTGCTGCTGCCCAAAGACGCTATCCTGGACGGAATGTTTTTTGTGGGCCTGGGACAGCATATCGACACACTTTCCAGAAAATACACGCCAAATAAGTATGATAGCTTTTGCCAGCTGGCAAAGGCTTTAGGGGTTTCCCAATCAGCCCTGGCTTACCGTATGGAACAGCTGGGACTGCTGGATAGATGCTTTCTTTATAAAAAATAACATCAGGAGGAACGGCATATGGAAACTACTGGAAAAGCAGAAATGCGCATTGCTGTGAAATGTAAGCAATGCAACATGACAATCTTCTATAAAACAACGCCAAGTACCGGCATTATCGAGTGCAAGTGTCCCAGGTGCAGAAAAATCACCGAAATCAATCTGGCGTATCGCCGGAGTAGGACACCGCTATTCTACCGCCGATCAGCGGATTACCCATTATCGACTACCATTCTTCAATATTCCATCATAGCACCGAGCAACGGGGTATGCGGTCACTGACCGCATAATGAAACACCACCAAATAGCCGGGCATGAAACGATGAGTAATAAGTTTACTCTGTCGTATTCATGCCCGGCTTTTATTATTCTTTGAGGAGGACCTTAAAATGATGACCAACCATACAGAACTGGAGATTTGCCTCTGCGGGAGATGCGCAAATGTTTTCTATTCTTCATCGGAGTATTCTATCACCCGCTCCGATCCCATCCAGGTCATTCAAGACTGTTGCTGCTATTGCTGCATCCGGCGAGGATATGACTACCGTATTCACCGCCGTAACAGTCGGCTCCCGGTCAGATTCCGGTAAAGGAGCTGATTCAAATGCTCTTGATTCAACAAGTCTATTATCCCCAGCGACTAAAAAGTGAATATGTGATTTGTCCCGCCTGCAAGCGCGGGCGACTATGCGACAAGCCGCAGGGCGAAAAGATAGCGGTGCTGGCCCTTGATGGAAACACCGAGGTTCCAGGACGCTTCCACGGGCTAATCCTGAAATGCCCCCAATGCGCACAAAAATTTATTATCTCCAATGAAAACTAAATAGATTTGAACCGCCGGACTTTTTGATAAGCAACCCGGATAAGAGCCTGCATCCGCTTTTAAGCGAGAACGAGGACTTTCGAGTAGGAACATGGCAAACAGCTTTCTGCTGTATTGTTGTGCCTATTTGCACCCTCACAGCCAGAAAGCGGAAAGGCTTTTATGATTGGTCTCTGGCTGTGCTATATTGCGAAGTATCCGTGATCTCCGAAATTTGCTTTCAACAAATTTCACTGATAAGGAGATACCGGATATGAAGTATTGTTATTATATCGCAAAAAAGAATTTTGACAGCGAATGGGCAAGATTGGCCAATTTCTATGCCAAAGAGGGCATGAGCCAAGATGCCATTCAGGAAATGCACGATTTTGATTGGAAAGAGTTTTGCCGAAACAGGGTCAATATTCTCCATTCGGCTGACTTTTCCCCTGAAGAAAGAGAGGACATTATGGAACAGAATCCTGTGAATTACGACATTTATGGAGGCCACTCCCGGTACTGGTGGCTATCCGAGCTTTCCACACCAAGTCTTACAGTCGGAGCAAAGCTCCTGTCTGACGAGGATAAGGAGCTTTTGACCCTTTATATCTACGAAGAACGCACGATACGGGAAATCGCGGAGATTCAGCAGAAATCCAAATCTCAGGTTTCCAGAAGCCTTCGGCGCATTTTTGCCTTATTTCCAACAGATGTATAGGCAAGATGAACGAAAATGTTATCCATCTTTAGGAATACAACACCTGCATTTTGTGCAAATATACAAAGTATATTATTCTTGTCGAAGCGTGGGACAAAAATAGAATTTCACCGCCTAGTTAGTGAAGGGACTTCTTCACGAACCCTTTTCTGTATCTTGAAAGCTGAATACAAGATGATATAAGTACACACACCCTTTAAGAGATTGTCGGTCCGCCGCCATGACAAGAGGCTTCTGATATTTATCCCAGAAGCCCCTGAGAGCGATCTACGAACTGAAAGGTCCCAACTGGTATCTGGGGTATCCTCCTCTTACTGTGGTGAAATGGAACTTGCTCACGCGCTCCCAAGGACTAGGGGGCAGCCCTGTGGTATACGCCAGCCAGATGGCAGCGATAAACGCAGAGCTATGACGGCCTTACCAAAGGCGGCTTGTATCATACCCACCAACCGGGGAGCGTGGCAAATTGGTTGGACTTCAAAGCAATCCAGTATCTTTTAGTCTGCGGCACGAAATGTATATGTTAAAACAATTCAAACAGACCGTGCAGCATATTAAAGCTAGATACCATGCGTTGGTTGGAAACCCCACCAACGCATTCATGTGGCTTTAATCTAATAAAACTCTAATTGGAGGTTACATAACATGAACACTACGACAAAATATGCTGTCCCTGTCGGACATAAAAGACTTGCCGTAACAACCGACGAACTGCAAGCGCTACTTGGCTGCGGGCGCAAATCCGCAGTCGATGTTGGAGAACTTGCAGAAGCTCGTATCCAACTAGGAAAGCGAGTTCTCTGGAATGTGCAGAAAGTTCAGACTTATTTAGACTTAATTTCTGCTTGACCGCAATCAGTGCCGCATCATTGACCGAAATCACTTTCTGTCTTATTATGTGGCCACACAAAACAAGACAAGGAGTGATTCACAATGGCGGCAACAAAACGTACAGACAATCGAGGCCGTATTCTGAAGGACGGTGAATCCCAGCGTCCTGACGGCACTTATCGATACCGCTACACAGATGCCCTTGGAAAGCGGCGGGATGTTTACAGTAACCGACTGGTTGCTACTGATAAAGTACCGAAAGGAAGCAAGCCGGATTTAAGCCTGCGAGAAAAGGAGAAGCAGATTAACCGGGACCTGGATGACGGCATTAAGGCCCAGGTTGAGAACTCAGCAACCCTCAACGAGCTGTTTCGTCTCTACATGAGTACAAAAACAAAGCTCAAAGCATCTACCAGAACAAATTACATTTATATGTATGAAAAATATATCCAGGATGCACTCGGTCCGAAGAAAGTCAAGGACATTAAATACTCCACGGTTTATTCTTTCTACAGCGGACTGATCGATAATCTTGGATTCAAGCCCAATTCTATGGAGATTATCCACTCCATTCTACATCCTGTTTTCCGCCTAGCTGTAAGAGATGAATACATTCGCACCAATCCCACAGAGGGCGCAATGAGCGAAATTAAACGGGCTTATGATTGGGAAAAGCCCAAGCGAATTGCCTTGACGATTCCGGAACAGGAAATGCTGGTAGACTTTCTCAATACTTCTAAGACCTACTGCCGTTGGAAACCACTTGTAACCCTTTTCCTCGGCCCCGGCTGCCGTGTCGGTGAGATAATCGGCTTACGTTGGGAAGATTGTGACTTTGAGAATAAAACAATTAGCATCAACCACAATACCATCTATCGGAAGTTTGAGGGTGAATCAGAGAGTCGCTTCCATATTACAACCCCGAAAACGAAAGCAGGTATTCGGACAATCCCCATGCTTTCCGATGTAAGGGAAGCACTCCTCACTGAATATAATTTGCAACAGCAAATCGGATTCTGCGATGAAATGATTGATGGATACAGCGGCTTCATTTTTCAAAACCGCTTTGGAAGTCTATTAAATTCACACGATATTAACCGTGCCCTTGAACGGATTTACACCGCATGCAATGAGACAGAACGAGAGCGGGCCAAAGAAGAAAAAAGGCCGCCAGTCCTGATTCGTCATTTCTCCGTCCACAATCTTCGCCATACGTTCTGCACTCGATTCTGTGAGAATGAAAACAATCTGAAAGTCATTCAGGAAATTATGGGCCATGCCGACATCGAAACTACCATGAACATCTACGCAGAGGCAACCACAGAAAAGAAAGTTGAATCCTTTGCAAATCTGGAAGGCAAAATCAAGATTTCCTGATGGAGGTACTCAAATGGGAAAAATGAAAGACCTCACCAATCTGGAATTTGGGAATCTTCGTGTTTTGCATCGTGTAGAGGATGCAAAGCCTGGGCGGCCTGCCTGGCTGTGCCAATGCAAATGTGGAAATACAGTAGTCATTACCTCAACGAATCTATGCAAAACTAATGGGACAAAATCCTGCGGTTGCTTACGCCGTAGTCCCTCTCCTACGCACATCAATCTAACTGGACAAGTTTTCGGAAAGCTGACAGTTCTAAAGGAAACCGACGAACGGAAATCCGGCAATATAGTTTGGCTGTGTCAATGTGAATGCGGTAAACAAGTTTCTGTTTCCTCTGACGCACTCCGTAGCGGTCACACAAAATCCTGTGGCTGTATAGCTCGTCAAATGAAATATGATCTTACCGGAGCAAAGTTTGGAAACCTCCTTGTACTTGGTCCTGTCAAGAATAGGTGGATAAAAGGAAACGAAACACGGTGGAAATGCAAGTGCCGAAACTGCGGACGAACTGTGGAAGTTCCAAGCTATTGGCTCAGGCACAGTAATCCGAATGGACACTGTAAATGCACACGATTTAAGGGGTAAATAGCAATCAGGGTACAGCAAAAACTGTACCCTGATTTGCTTCAGTAGAACGCTCTAATGGCGCATTACCTCTTGATCTTTGAACGCTGATTTGGGGTAAAACTGGGGTAAAACTCCATCAGCCACTGAAATTTGGAACATTTAATGATTTAAAATAGACGGTTTTCAAATGAAAATTTGAAATTTGAGAACTATTTTAATCAACAGGCTTCATAGTCGGGAGCAAAATTCGGCTCCCTTCATCCTGTTCCATGCCGCTCTGTAAGGGTTCAAAACCCGCACAATACTCGATTCGTGAAATTTTTTTCATTCGTCTCGTGTCCTCTTGTGCCATCCTTTTCGCTTCAAAAGTTGTAGAAAAGTTGTAGAAAGTTGTAGTGCGCCTGTTATGGCATATCGCTGGCATAGAAATGGCAAAAATTTGCTGCGTTACTCAGGATGCTATATCTAACATGATCTCTACACAAAGAACGGCTTGATCGTTTAACCGCAGACGCATACATTATTATATAATAACCTTCAATTCAATCTAAGTCAACGATTTTATCGAAACATTTTATTACTTTTATTGCCCCACCTTTAATACATAATACATAATAAAGAGGAGACTGTCATGCCAGAATACCAACTTCAAATTAAACAAGTGGTAGATTACCCACGATGCCGGATTTATCGTGAGTTCATCCACAAACTGATCAACGACCGGAGCATCCGCATAAACGGAGGCTCCGGCCTTTTTCATTTTACTGTACTTTGCAGCTATGCAAACTTCCGCACCTCATATCGCCGTATTGACGGGATCAGTTATACAGTCTCGCCCGGCGAATGGGTGTGCACCGTCAAGGAACTGTCTTGCTGGTTCCGCACCCGCTTTCATCGGCAGGCGCTGTCCATGCTGGATACCCTTCAGAAGCAGCACTTGATTTCCTATACACTGCTGGGCCGTGGCAATGTAGTCAAATATAAAATCCTCCACTGGGCCCGCCACAATTCCGCACTGGAGTACAATGCCCCATGCCAAAAGGATACCGGTTTTTTCTTCCTTCCAGTCTCTGTTGCCCTGGAACTGGTCAGCTCTGCCCGCTGCTCTGAAATGGACATCGTTCTGGATCTGTGGGTATCCGCTGTCTACAACGATACGCAGGTGCAGGGGTCAGAGGTCGGTCCGGTAGCCTACTTTCGCAATGGTACAGGAAACCCGTTGGTCAGTTATACCGAACTCTCCTGCCGCTGGGGGCTGTCACGCGCTACCGTATGCCGGATACTGAAAAAGCTGGACGGTCTTGGGTATATCTCTATCATGTCGTTTCCCGGCCGGCATGGAAGCGTGATCTACCTGCAGAACTACCTGTCCACCATGTTTGAGATTTCCGATGTTTTAATCGACAAGGAGGAAGTTGCCATGACCTTAAACATTCATCTGGAGCTTCCGGAAACTGCTGAAACCGAAGAGAGCCATTCCATCTCTGAGCATGAGGTCATTGTTTCGGATGCACTTTCCAGCGTTTCAAAATCGCACATTGAAACGATACTCCGCAAGATGGCTGACATCCTATCTACGCAAGGGATTTCCTGCTTTTCTTGCCCGCTCTCCCGCTATAAGTTATATCCCTTATCGGACGACTGCTGGGAAGAGTTGATTCCGCGTGCGCGAGGGAAATCCACAGCCCACTTTGGTCTGACCATCCTCTGCGGCACAAACACTTCAATCGCCACTTTTGAACTTACACTCACTCCCTTTGAGGAGCACGAAAATAGGAGGAACCTGAAATGAGAAAATTTGTTGAACCTGATGTTGCTGATAATCCCCTGTACCATGATACCTGGAAACTGCTGAAAAAATACCGGGATGTTGTGTGGAGCCTGGAGCTTTCTGTCCAGCATGTCCGCACCAAGTTTGAGATCGAGTATGGCACCTCCATCGAGGATTTTCTGGATTCAGTCTATCTGGCTGGCGCTGATTTGGCCGGAAGCGACATCGAGCATCATGCCAAATGCATTGAACGCAGCCACAAAATGCTCAAGCTGCTGGATTTCGCAGTCGAATTGCTGCGTACCAAGCACAAAAACGGTGAGGCATATTACTGGCTGCTGTACTACTCCTTCCTCTCGCCGCAGCAGCTCAAAAATGTTGAGGAAATCATCGAGACCCTACGACCGCATATTCGTGACATCAGTTTCAGAACCTACTACCGCAAACGCCGGGAAGCTATTGAAGCCCTCAGTTCCGTCCTTTGGGGCTATACCTCCAAGGACAGTTTAGACATGCTGGAACAGTTCTTTCCAGAGACAAAATCACCTTCCGGACAATCGGGCAAATAATTGGCACAATTCGGGAACAAAATTGGCATGGTTCTGCTCTTTCAGTGTAAATACCGATGTGTTAAACTGAATATGCTCAAACTTGCACCCAAAACCGAACAGGACAGTAACGGCACCTTTCATCAGGGTGCTTTTTTGCTGCCCAGATGGCCGCCCGGCCATTTGAAAGCCCACATTTGTTTTGACAGGTGTGGGTTTTTCTGTTCCCTATTGAGCATCAAAAAATCATTCAGAATTGGAGGATCGCAAATTGAAGAAAACGAAAACCCCTCAAACTCCGCAGCTTCAGGAGCCGGATACCCAGTCCAAGCGCAGGCTTTCGCTGCCCAAAGTGGCTTACAGCGCCTTCCTGTGTGTGATGATGTCCATGATGTTCTGCCAGCCGGCTTATGCGGCAACAGATGTATGGACCAAGGCCAAAGAGATCATGCAGGATGTATACACCCAAATCCTTGCCATCTCCACTATCGCCGCCATCGTCACTGCTTCGGTAGCCTTGCTGCTCATGAACTTCTCCCGTTCCGGACGGACGGTGGATGAAAGCCGCGCCTGGCTCAAACGAATCTGTATCACCTGGGCTATCCTCAATGGCTTGGGCTTTATCATGGCGTATGTGACGCCGCTCTTTAGTGGCGGACAATGGACAGGCTGATTGACCGTCTGACTGCTCGCCGGAAAGGAGGCTTGCATTTATGGGCATTTTAGACGGCATAGTGGAATGGATCGCAGAACAGGTAATGGCCGGTCTTGATCTGGTGACCACATCGGTTTTGGGTGCGCTGGGCTGTGATATGGCTGTATTTCTGCGTTATTTTCCCGCAGCAGAGACTATGTACTCTGTTTTCGTGGCTCTGGCAATCGGGATCATCCTGCTCAACTGGGTCTGGCAGTTATTCAAAAACTTCGGTCTTGGCGCAGGTGTGGAAGCAGAAGACCCGGTAAAGCTGAGTATCCGTTCCGTTATTTTTATCCTGCTGACGCTCTTTTCAGATGAGATCGTCAATATTGTTCTTACCATCGGCGGCACCCCCTACCACTGGATCATGGAGTCCGACCTTCCTGCATTAAGCTTTGCAGACTTCAATTCCGTGATGCTGGTCATCATCGGTGTGTGTGCCAATGGGGCTGTGGCGCTGATTACCTTGATTTTGGTTCTCATCCTGGCCTGGAACTACCTAAAACTTCTGTTCGAGGCAGCCGAACGGTATGTGCTGCTCGGTGTACTGGTCTACACGGCTCCTGTGGCTTTTTCTATGGGCGCCAGCCAGACCACAGCAAACATCTGGAAATCCTGGTGCCGGATGCTTGGCGGTCAAATTTTCCTATTGGTCATGAACGCCTGGTGCCTGCGCCTGTTCACAAGCATGGTGGGGTCCTTCCTTGCGAACCCGCTTTCGTTGTAAGGAGGTCTTATCCTTGAAGAAACTCAAAAAAATTTTGTTTGCGGCCTTTACAGTCGCAATTCTCTCCTGCCTGCTCTGCCAGCCGGCTTTTGCCGCTATCTCCGAAAGCGATGTGCAGGCTCAGGTAGACGCTGTGGGAAAAGAAGCCGTTTCCGGCAATGTGTTTATCTGGTTTCTCTGTGCTATCGGCTTTCTCAAAGTCGGCCAGAAAATCGATTCCTTCCTCTCCAGTCTTGGTGTCAATGTAGGACATACCGGCGGCAGCATGCTGGCTGAGGCTATGATTGCTGCCAGAGGCATCGGCGGCATCAAGAACTTTTCCAGTCACCACTTTGGCGGCGGGAGAAACAGCAGTTCCACCAATGTCAACACAAACGGTGGTAAAGGCAGCGGCGGCTTTGGAGCAGGGTTTGCCAGCGGCGGTCTTGCTGGAGTGGTGAGCCGAAAAGTCACAAACAGCGCCATCAAAACAGCCACCACAACTCCCGGCTCCAAGCCTTCCGGTCTTGGCAGTCTTTTAGGCGATGCTGCAGCCGGAGGGATCGGCGGCCATATGTACGCTTCTTCCGTCAGTAAGGGCGGCAATTTTGCCAACAACGTAATCGGCAGCGTAGCCACGGGCAGTATCAGCCAGATGGGTTCCATTTCCGGTGAAAAAGCCGCCGAAGCCCTGCACTCTTACATGGGATATGCGGCACTGGAATCCGGAGCTGAAAATGTTCCGACCTTCCAAAATGTCGAAATTGGCGGCGGCCGCATCACCGGCACAGAAGTGACTGCGGAACATCCCGAAGGCATCTCCTTTGGTATGTACCACGCAGACCAATATGTTGCCCCGGAAGGCCAGTACACCACCGTTCATGCCGTGGATGGCACAGCATGGTATAAGCAGTACGCTGTGGATGCTGTTGACAAATCGCCCTATATGGCTCCTGACGGTTCTATCGCCTTCAACGAGTCCATTGTCAAAAAGCTGCCTCCAGCCCCGAGGAGAAAGGACAAGATATAAATGCCAGAAGATCAAAAAAGCAGTTTTTCCGAAGCTGTGGAGACCGGCGCCTCCGCAGCGCATACCATCCGCGGCGCAATCAAAACCGGAAAAGCTATTTCCTCCGCTGCCAAAGGCGCTGCCGCAGGCGGTCCTTACGGTGCAGTTGCAGGCGCAGTGTGGGCAGGTCGGAAGCATATCGGAAAAATCATTGTGGCAGTCATTGCCCTGCTTATGCTGCCGGTATTATTTGTTCTCATGCTCCCCGGTCTTATTTTCGGCGGACTGACCAATGCCTTTTCGCCATCTGACCCCGAAATTCCGATTTTGAATAGCGAAACAGCGATTATTGAGAACGCCAACGAGATCACCTTTACCCTCAACGGCATCTTGGGCGAGGCACTGGATGATGTACTTGCCCGGATCGAAGCTGACTTTGCGGCATCGGGAGCCGACCATATGGAGGTCAAAAATGCCTATTCCGGCGGTCCCATTTATAACGCCAACCTGTTTATCTCTCAGTATTGTGCGGCCAAAGACAAGGATTTTGAAAGCATTTCTCTGAATGACCTTGCCGCCACCCTGCGGGAAAACAAGCAGCATCTATATTCCTACACCAGCAAGCAAGAGATTCGTGAGAGCACCGTGACTGATCCGGAGACTGGGGAAGAAACAACGGTGTCCGAAACATGGATGGTCTATACTGTCCGTTACAACGGTGAGTCCTATTTTTCTGATGTTGTATTCCAGCTTACCGATGACCAAAAGGAGCTTGCATCTGATTACGCTTCCAACCTAAGCCTGTTCTTGGGCGATGGTCTGCTGCAGAATCTGGAAGCGTGGACCGGAAACAGCATCACCGCTCTGGGCGATGTTACTTTCACCGACGGGATCACACCTGTTGTTTACTACAATCAACTGGATGAACGCTATGCCGGTAAAGCATATGGTACGGACAATATTGGCGGTTATGGCTGCGGCCCTACCGCTATGGCAATCGTGGTGTCCTCTCTGACAGACGATATGGTTGACCCTGTGGAGATGGCCGAGTGGTCTTACAACAACGGCTACTGGTGTAAAAGCAGTGGTTCTTACCATGCGCTGATACCTGCCGCCGCTGGGGAATGGGGGCTTCCGGTTTCCGGCTGTACCACTGCGGAACCACAGCGCATCACAGACGCACTGGCTAATGGTAAACTGGTAGTAGCAATCATGTCTGAAGGCCACTTTACCTCTTCCGGTCACTTCATTGTCCTGCGTGGCGTAAAAGACGGCAAGATCATGGTGGCTGACCCTGCCAGTTACACACGGAGCGAACAGCTCTGGGATCTGTCCATTATCTTAAATGAGGCCAGCCGGCGCGCTGGAGCTGGCGGTCCGTTCTGGATTATCGGCTGATGTGCCCGCCCGGCTTCGGAAACGAGGTTAATCATGAATCATAAAATCGACCGAGATACCTACATAATACCACCGAATTTCATCGAGTCAGGCACCTTCTTCGGTGGTATGTTCAAAGCCCGCAATGTGATTGAAGCCGGCATCCTGGCATTTGCCATTGGTGTGCCGGTTTTTTCATTGCTCCCTCTTGGCCTGACTGCCCGTATCATCGCTTTGTGCCTGACCGCACTGCCAGCAGCATTGGTGGCGCTTATCGGAATTTCCGGTGAGAGCCTTTCCTCTTTTCTGCTGATTTTCATAAAGTACCTGCGAAACCGCCGCATTGTAGGCGGTAACAGCGCAGAAGATGCGGTTCCTGCGACAGAGCATGGCGGCAAGCATATTAAAAAGAAGGCACACAAGCCCGATAAGGCTCCCAGGCGGTCACGGCGCTCCGGCAGAGAGGATTTCCCAGCGGAGTTTGATGAAGTTCGTAGCTACGAGATCCGCCAAAAACTCCGTCCTGTGAAAAAGCAGAAGCCTGCCAAGGAGAAGAAAGCCGCCAAGCAAAAAAAGAAGGTCTCCAAGGAGCGCAAAGTAAAACGCCCTATCCGCACTCAGGAGCCGAAGCCCGCCTGCCTTAACCCGGTAGCAGATTATCTGCCGATTTCCAAAATTGAAAACGGCATCATCTACACGAAGGACCACCGCTATGTCAAGGTCGTCGAGGTAGTACCCATCAATTTTATGCTGCGCAGCGCCCAGGAACAGCGGAACATCATCTATTCCTTTGTATCCTACTTGAAAATCAGCCCCATCAAGCTGCAAATCAAGGTACTGACACGCCGGGCAGAGATCAACCGCCATCTGGATACCGTTCGGAAGGAGATGGAACAGGAGACCAATGAACAGTGTCTGCTCATGCAGGAAGACTACCTCCAGTTCGTTCAGCAGATCGGTTCCCGTGAGGCAATTACCCGACGTTTCTTCCTGATTTTTGAATATGAGCCGTGGAGCAACACCAAGCGCTCTGATGAAGAAGGCGAGGCAATCAATGCCCTGCAAAGTGCAGTCCATACTGCTACCAACTACCTCCGTCAGTGCGGTAACGAGGTCATCGTTCCGGAAAACTGGGATGAGTTTACCGTAGATGTCCTCTATAACCTGCTCTGCAGAAATGAAAGTGCTGTAAAGCCGCTCTCCGTCCGGGCACAGGAGGTTGTGGCTGAGTACCTTGCCAAAGGGCGCGACAGTGAGATCGACCATATCCCTGCCACCGAATTCTGTGCGCCAAAAAGCATTGACTTCACGCATGGTCACCATATCTGCATTGACGGTCTGTATTATGCTTATTTGCTGGTGCCCTCTGATGGCTACAAAACGCAGGTTCCAGCCGGCTGGCTCAGTCTTATCGTCAATGCCGGTGACGGGATCGATATGGATATGTTCCTCTCCCGTCAGCCCAAAGAAACCATCATCCAGAAAGTCGGACAGCAGCTGCGTATCAACCGTTCCAAAATCAAGGACGCCAGCGACACCAACACCGACTTTGATGACATTGATGGCGCTATCCGAAGCGGGTACTTTCTCAAAGAGGGCCTTGCCAACAACGAGGACTTCTACTACTTGAATCTGCTGATTACCATTACTGCCTCCAACGAGGAAGACTTGGAATGGAAGGTCAGCGAAATGAAAAAGCTCCTGCTCTCACAGGACATGAACGCCTGCACCTGCCATTTTCGGGAGGAACAGGCGTTTTTATCTGCCCTGCCATTGGTGGCAATGGAAAAGAAACTGTATGAGCGGGGTAAGCGCAACCTGCTGACAGGCGGTGCGGCAAGCTGTTATCCCTTTACATCCTATGAGATGTGTGATGATAACGGTATCCTGCTGGGTGTCAACAAGTACAACAGTTCCCTTATTATCGTGGACATCTTCAATTCTGCGGTCTATAAGAACGCCAATATGTCGATCCTTGGCACGAGCGGAGCCGGCAAAACCTTTACCATGCAGTTGATGGCGCTGCGAATGAGGCGGAAAAATATCCCCATTTTCATTGTTGCGCCCCTAAAAGGCCATGAATTCCATCGCGCCTGCTCCAATGTGGGCGGCTCCTTTATCCAGATTTCACCGGCCAGTCCCCACTGCATCAATGTCATGGAGATTCGGCGGGTAGACCGCTCGGTGAATGAACTTCTGGACGGTCCAGGCATCCAGTTATCTGAACTTGCAGCAAAGATCCAGCAGCTCCACATATTTTTCAGTCTGCTGATCCCCGATATGTCTCACGAGGAACGACAGCTTTTGGACGAAGCCCTTGTTCGTACCTATAACACAAAAGGCATCACTCATGATAACGCCTCTTTGGAAGACCCTGCAAAGCCCGGCCAGTACCGTGAAATGCCGGTGCTTGGTGACCTGTACGAAATTTTGAAAACCTCCAAGGAAACGATGCGCATGGCCCACATCCTAAACCGTCTGGTAAACGGAAGCGCCAGCACCTTCAATAAGCAGACCAATGTTCGGCTCGACAACAAGTACACTGTTTTGGATATTTCCTCCCTCACCGGAGACCTGCTCACCGTAGGTATGTTTGTGGCGCTGGACTTTGTTTGGGACAGAGCCAAAGCCGACCGTACAGAAGAAAAAGCCATCTTCATCGATGAGTGCTGGCAGCTTCTATCCGGCGCCGGTGCTGCTGGTGTAAGATTGGCTGGCGATTTTCTTTTGGAAATTGCCAAAACCATACGCGGTTACGGCGGCGCCTCGATTTTTGCAAGCCAGGATCTTGCCGATTTCTTTGACCTTGACGGCGGCAGATTTGGTAAGGGCATCATCAACAACTCCAAGACCAAGATCATTCTGAATCTGGAGGACGACGAAGCCCAGCGGGTACAGGAAGCCCTGCACCTGTCCGATGCTGAAACAATGGAGATCACTCACTTTGAAAGAGGTCACGGTCTGATTTCTACCAATAACAACAATATTATGGTGGAGTTCAAAGCCAGCCCTCTGGAAAAGGATCTGATCACTACCGACCGCCGCGAGCTGCGTGAAATCGTAGAGCGAAAACGCCGTGAACAATCCACATCTGCCGAACAGCAGATATAACAATTTGAAAAGCGAGGTGATTCCCATGTGCAACTTTCCTGCCAGACGCCGCTATGCGTCTGCTTTGCGTCTGTATTACGCCTAAAAGCCAGTTTTGCCAGCCAGATCATCTTTTTAGCTTACACTGACTGGCTTTCCTTCCTATTTAATGCGTCTTGAATACGCCTATATTACGCCATTGGAGGTGATACCCATGAAGACCAGGGCTGAAATCTATGGAAATGAAGCTGCGGCTCTGCTGCGGATCGTCACGATGTATCCCGGTCTCAATATGCAGCAGCTTCTTTGCTTTCACCCTGGCAAAGAAGAAATCATCAAGACCCTGCTCTCCCATCTGCAAAAGCAGGGCCGTATTTTTCAAACTGATACAGGCGGTTACTTTCCGTCTGGTTGGGCAGCAAAATCAGACAACTCCCTGATACGGGCTGCCTGGGTACTCTTGGATTTTATCGGGCAGGTGGAATACCATGCTCCCGGTGATTTTCCGGTCAAGCTTATCTTCTTTGCAAACGGTGAACTATACGAAATCGTCTACGCAGCTTCCGGCCAGGAGGCCCTGATCAACCATGCGCTTCGGGATGACCGCAGCGGTGGACGCCGCATCATTTTGGTCGATAATCCGGAAGACATTCGCCGCATTGACTGCCCTGGCATTTCCGGTTTCTGCACCGTGGATGCAGCGGGCCAGGTGCATTACTTTAAGAAAACAGGAGGAACTTGATTGGAACGAAAAATCATCTCACACCGAATCGGAAGCATTCTTGATGATATATCCCGTTTGAGCAATGCTCTTTACGCGATGGATACCACGGATATTCAGCGCTATCCGGACAACTATGAAGTCTTATCCACTGATGCCGCCCTGCGGGCAGAGAAAATTGCCTGCAGGCTGCGGCATTTGATATATTCCAGCACCACCATCCGCAAAGGCGATTACCTGACATCCGCCGGTATTGTACACGGAATTGAGGTTGTCTATGAGGACGGTGTACTGGAGGTCACCCTGCCCGGTCTGCTCCCAAAACGCAAGCAGAGGCAAAACACTGAGTTTCTGCTCGACCCGTTCTACTTCTCATTGGAGCAATACGCCAAAGAGCATCCCATGCCCCACTTCAGCGATTGTGTGGTGTGCTTTACGCAGGTTTATGACCAGTGCCTTCCCACCCGGCGTATCCGTGACTACGACAATCTGGAAGAAAAGCAGCTTCTGGATGTCCTCTCCACCTTCGTCATGGCTGACGATACCGGCCTGCTCTGCGATGCCTACAACACCGCTGCGCTGGGCGAAAAGGACTGTACCAGAATCAGTGTCATGGAAAAAAAGCGGTTTCCCGCCTGGCTTGCTGAGCATGAAAACACCCTAAAATCCATCTCGGATTTTTGAGCATTTTCAGCCATTGCTTGTCCGACCTGCCGCAACACAGTATTTCGCCCCGGATTTCGGGGCTTTTTTCTGTCGTTACACCACGGATTTTTACCGAAGTTCCTTGCAGTCTCGGTAAAAGCCACACACCACAAGGAGGTGATCACTTGGGAAATTCCCACAGCCAGACACGATGGCGTACAGGCTTCTCTCTCTGACTGCCATCTCCGGCGAGTTCCCCACAGACCAGCTTAACAGACTTCCCGGCAGCCCATATTATCTGGAGTCTGTTGTCACTGCACTGAAAAAAGACGGGCTGCTGCGTACCTATTACCGGGATAAACTGCGCGGCTACCGTCTGGGGCCGCGAGCCAAAGCCACTCTGCTGGAAAGCCGGCCGGACAGGTTTGCCAGCTACCTGACAGGAGATACCGACACCAACCGTTTGAAATGCGAAATTGACCGAAGACTCCGGCTACACCGCCTGGCAGAAACCTATGTGACCATGGATAATGCGGGTGTATGTGTGTATCGGGATGAAAAACCGGCAATTTTTGCGCCGGAGGGTTACGCTGGCGGCAGGATTGTCTATCCTGCTTTTTTCAGTTCCAGAGAAGTGAAAGAAATGGGGATCGACACCACGAAGATCCGCAGTTCCCGCTCCACTGGAATACTCCTTGCGCCCTCCGGCATCTTCGTGACCTACAACAGCAGCAGCGCCCTGATGAAGTGGCGCTACAAATCGGAAATGCGGGTCAAGGCATTGATTTGGAGCGTAATCTGCCAACAGCGCCTGTCCCCACAGTTTCGCCATGAGGATGTTCATGGACTGATTCTGGGCAACAGCATGGATCTGGCTTACCAGATTTTGACCAGCACCGGAGGACGCAAACATGATTTCTTCATGCTGGATGGCAGCTATGAGCATTTTCTTTATCTTACCAACGACCATCAGGGGGAGGTGATACTTGCACTGCTGTGCGACCCTGGGAAAACTGCGGAGCTGGACCGCATTCTGCTCCAAGGTCTTACTGCGAGGCAGCCCGGACTGGCTATTGAGCATGACGGCATTTCACCGGATGGCTCACCAGTCCTGTTTGGCTATTTCTGCGATCTGCCCCGTATCGCACGCTTTAACACCTCTCTCGAACTATCCGAGCGCCCGGGCACACTGATCTGCTTTGACTTCCAGGCAGAGGTACTTCGCAGCTACTGCGGTTCCCGGGTGCGCTTCCAGACCATTGATTTCACAAAATTCGAGGGGAGGTTGTTCCCATAAACAAGAAAAAACTGATCGTGAGCCTGATTGCAGCGCCCTTTGCCATTCTTGCAATCCTATACGCAGGCGGCTTTCTGGCACAGCTTTTGGGTAACTATGCAACCTGGAAACAGGGCGGCGGTATTCCCGGCGATGGTACTTCACCGCTGGCCGCTTCGCCCGACTTCCTTCTCTGCCTTTCCTCTGTGCTCCGACCGCCTTATGGCGTGTATGGCATTTTGATCTGCATTGGCTTGTTAGCAGTGCTGCTCATCATGGTCATGCGCATGGGATATGGTGATGCCGGCGAGTATGATGAAGACCGCAATTTCTCCTACTCCGCCAAAGGCACTTATGGCACCTCCGGCTGGATGTCCCGCAAAGAGATGTCCGGCGTACTGGATCTGGTGCCCGATCTGCGCAAACACAAGGGTGTTGTACTGGGTATGCTGGATGGCAAAGCAGTCTGCATACCGGAAGATACCAGAATCAACAGTAATCTGGCAGTCTACGGCGCCAGTGGTTCCATGAAAACCCGTTCGTTTTGTATGAACCGTATCCTTCAGGCCACTGTCCGAGGCGAAAATAGCGCCGGAGAATCGCTGATCATCTGCGATCCCAAATCGGAATTGTACGAGAAGTCAAGCGAATTTCTCCGCAGCCGGGGCTATTGTGTCAAGGTATTCAACCTCGTTTCGCCTGAAAACTCAGATTCCTGGTGTTGCCTTGCCGAAGTTGAGGGACAGGAACTAATGGCCCAGCTTTTTGTAGATGTCATCATCAAGAACACCACGAACAACGGCAAGAGCGACCATTTCTGGGATGCCTGCGAGATGAATCTGCTCAAGGCCTTGGTACTGTATGTGGATCAAGGCTATGCGGAAGAAAACCGCAACATTGGCGAAGTCTACCGGCTGCTGACTCTCAATGGGGAATCCCAACTTGACACATTGTTCGAGGCACTTCCTTCCACGCACCCTGCCAAAGCACCCTACAGCCTGTTCAAGCAGGCCAGCGACACAGTGCGAAGCGGCGTGATTATCGGTCTGGGCAGCCGCCTGCAGGTATTCCAGTCTGAGCTGATCAAAAAAATTACCGCTAAGAATGAGATCGATCTGGAGCTTCCGGGTCAGCAGCCCTGTGCCTACTTCCTCGTTACCAGCGACCAGGACAGCACCTTTGATTTTCTGGCCTCGCTGTTTCTATCTTTCTGCTTCATCAAACTGGTGCGATATGCAGACCACAACTGCGAGGGCGGCAAACTGCCTGTGCCTGTCCATATCCTTGGGGAAGAACTGACAGCGTGCGGCACGATCCCCGACCTCTCCCGCCGGCTCAGCGTAATACGCTCCCGGAATATCTCCATGTCCTGTGTGTTCCAAAATCTCGCAGGATTGCAGAACAGATACCCGCAGAATTTGTGGCAGGAGATCATTGGAAACTGTGACGCGCAGTTGTTTTTAGGCTGTACAGACCAGCTTACTGCCGAATTTATTTCTGCCAGGACAGGGCTTGCCTCCGTAGCAGTATCCAGTAAGTCCAAACAGCTGGGCACCTGGCGTATCTCCAACTATACACCGGAGTTTCGTGAGACCTCCGGTGTTGGAAAACGCCCTGTACTTACTCCTGATGAAGTCCTGCGGCTCCCGCTGGATCAGGCGCTCATCATCATCCGTGGCAAGAAGGTTCTGCAGGTAGACAAAATGGATTACTCCAAACACCCGGAAGCCAAGTACCTGCGTTCCTGCAAAGCATCTGCCCATGTACCGGAATGGCGCCGCTTGGAAGAAGAAGCCGCCAAAACACCGCAGCCCGCGCCGAAACCGGCTCCTGCAGCAAAGAAACCGGCAAAGCGCAAAGCCACCAAACCGGCATCCCCCACGGATAAATCACCCAAAGAGGCTCCGGCCCCCAAATCTGCCGGTACGCCGGAAGGCATTATCACCACAGACAAGGATTCCATCCTGTCTTAAACAAAACTATCAAATTCATAGGAGGTTTTAATCTATGGCAACCAAGAAAAAAGAACTTCTGGAACAGGAGGCTCCTGTTACCGAAACCGTTATGTCGGAAGGCGAAACTCTGCTGGCCGATACCGCTCAACCTGAATCCCTTCCTGCTGACGCTGGCGATGGTCTGGATTTGAACGAACTGCTGGGGCAGATGGATCAGCCCCTGGAGGACACCTCTGCCGAAGATATGGCTGAAGATCCCCTTCCTGAACTCACCGAGGAGGAAATGTTCGGGGATACGCCTGCTGAAACAGACGATCAAAGCGCTGCTCCCACTGATATGCCGGAAGACTCTGATGTGCAGCCGCCTGATGTTTACGAAGATAACGCCGACGCTGTGCAGGAACCCCCTGCATCTCCCAAGCCCAAGCGTACCAGCCGAAAGAAGAAAGAAGCAGCTGCTCCTGAAGAAACTGTCACAGAGGAAGTTCCTGCCGAAACAACAGAGTCGGCGGATACAGCCGAAACCATTTCTGTTGCGGAGGAACCTGCTGTGGAGCCTAACGTTCCTGCCGTGGAGGAAGCTGCCGCTCCTGCCCCCACTCCTTCTCCTCCCCGGCGCCAGCCCCGCCCCCAGCGCGGCGAGGCCCCCGTCCTTACCATCCGCAGCCGGGATGATGTCGAGACTGCCGAAGACCGTGATGATGTAATCTGGCATGAGATCCATAATGCCTACCGCACCCGCAAGATCATCACCGGCAAGCTGGGCGGCATTGAACAGCTGGACAACCGCAAGACGGTGGCAGTTGTGGATTACAAGGGGTTCCGTGTCATTATCCCTATCAAGGAAATGATGATCAATCTGGGCCGCAGCCCTTCCGGTCAGGAATACGCCGACCTTATGCTGCGCCAAAATAAGATCCTTGGCAACATGCTTGGTGCTGACATTGACTTCATCGTGCGTGGTATCGACTCCAAAACCCGCAGCGTAGTTGCCAGCCGCAAGGAGGCCATGCTGCGCAAACGCCAGATTTTCTATCTGGATACGGATGCTGCCGGTATGTACCGTGTCTATGAGGGCCGCATCGTCCAGGCGCGTGTGATTGCAGTGGCTGAAAAGGTTGTGCGCGTGGAAGTTTTCGGCGTTGAAACCTCCATCCTTGCCCGTGACCTTGCCTGGGACTGGATCGGTGACGCCCATGAGCGTTTTTCCGTAGGCGATGAGGTTCTGGTCCGTATTCTCAGCGTGCGGCGCAACAGTCTGGAGGACTTGGGCATCAAGGCTGACATCAAGAGTATTTCCGAGAACACCGACAGGGACAACCTGCAGAAGTGCCGTATCCAGGGCAAGTATGCCGGCCGTGTCACAGATGTCCACAAGGGCGTTGTCTATGTGCGTCTTTCCAATGGCGTCAATGCGGTAGCCCATTCCTGCTATGACTACCGGATGCCCGGCAAAAAGGACGATGTATCTTTTGCCGTCACCCGTCTGGATATGGAGCGGGGCGTGGCCGTAGGTATTATCACTCGGATCATCCGTCAGAACCTGTAAGCAAAAGAGCCTGGGAAGCAGTTATTTGGCTACTCCCCAGGCTCGCTTTTTGCTAACTTCTATTTTTCATATTGTAGACGCCCACGACAGCGACACATTATTTACAAAGACTTTGATGTGTCATTGTCATTATTACCTTCTTAAAAGAACCCATTCTTTTTTCTTATTGCTTCCCTGACGTGTAAGGATACCTTTCTGTTTTAGCGTTTTAATTGCCCTATCTATTGTAGATGTACCGACCTCCAGCAATTCTGCCAATTCCTTAACTGTGATGTTAGGATTTTTCTTAACGCACTCTATAATCCGTTCTTCATTCGGCTTGAGATTTATCGCACCATTTATCACACCATTTATCACACCATCATTTTGGTGCTTTCCAAAATCAGGATGAATATAAAGAGTGGTCGCAAAATAAGTCCGGTCTTCATCTGTTTCAAACAACGGTTCCGGGGAACCATTGTTTAAAAGTGCATTCCGTATCTTTCTAAACCCTGTATTTCGCCCCTCAGTCAAATGCATTTCTTTCAAGAATTCACCGATACGGCGGTTGCGGTATCTGCGGTTATATACTCGAAACTCTTTTAATCCCTGGGCACTAATTGAACGATCCGCACCAGGATGACTGACAATGATAATCCTGTCTGTCTCTACACGAACCTCAATCGGTTCTCTTTCATCATACCCCTTGTGATAGACCGCATTAGACAGTGCTTCTTCTATCGCCGCATAAGGGTAGTTGAAAAAACGTCTTGCCTCTGCCACATCATCCCTCTTAATAATCTGCTCCTGCAAGACGCTGTTTTTGATATATAACAAGGCTTCGCGTAGCTGCTGATGAAGGGGACCTTTGAAAGTCTTTTCCCGAATACGGTCTCCGGTATCATCGGGAAATTCAACTACATCAATCTGCGCATAGGGGAAGAAACGCTCCGGTTCCATGCTGAAAAACATCAAACCCACATTCTTGGGCTTTGTGTATTCCGGCAGGTTGTTGACAATATTCATACTCCTGCACAAATCAACAAATTCCATAGTATCTGCTTCATCGTAAAGGGAACTCCCGACCTCCTTCAGATAACTTTTCATAAGCATGATGTTTAGATCTGTCAGCTCCGCCTCATGGTTGACTCGGTCATCAAACGGAATGTTATTTGCCAAATTATAAAGTTCACGCTTCTCATCTTCAGAGGGCGCAATCGTACTTGACATTTTCCGAATATAATAAATCCGTTCCTTGTTGTCTTTGCTCATGGATTTTGGGGCTGAATAAGGTCTGGAATTGCCGCCCGGCGCCCAAACAACAATAAATTTCTTGCCTTCATAATCAATCACTTCAACGATAGGCATATATTCGGGCTGAATCAGTTTGCACTTATTGAGCATATCTTTGAGGTAACCATCAATTTTCTCTACCGGAACGCCCTGCAATGGATATTCCGGCTTGCCATCCTTCTCGCGTACACCAATGACAAGATAGCCACCGCTCCAGTTATCAATGTCATTGGCAAAGGCGCAGATTGTTTTTAAGGATGCCTCTGCATTCCAGGTTTCTTTAAACTCAATGCGTGCCCATTCCACTGTACTTCCTGACAGCAGTTGCTTAATATTAGTTGGAATTGCCATAATCGCTTACCTCCTGCTCCGACCTGCCGGTGGTTCTTCCATCCAGCATAATGTCGATGGTTTGAATTAAAGTCTTTTTCGTATAATGCTTTCGTGCCATCAGAATTAACCTGTCTGTATCCAATGAAAGTTCTCGCACTGTATTCCGTATTATTCTTTCTGGTCTGGGTGTATCTACCGGAGCATCATCAAGCTCCCGTATCACATCCAGAATTTGAAGATACCGATAGTTGTCTGTATTGACCTTGATGGGCGGTTTGCGAAGTTCTATCTGCATTCCCTCTGGAATTCTTCTGGAATACAAATTCGTTGCAATATACAATTTTGTCGGCATTTGTGAAATAAGACCCAACCGGTTCAATGCTGATGGGCCGGTTTCATATCCAATGGCCACATCTTCTTCCCAAAGCAACTGCTTACAAAAAATCATTTCTTTGCTTGGAGAGAACTCTCCAAATGCTGTTTTTACTTTTTTGCAGTACATGCCTTTTGTCAACCGGACCAGCTGCCCCTCCTTTTCCAGTCGAGCCATATTCACATTGACTGTTTTTTTAGCCACCGTTATTTCAAGTGAAAGTTGTTCAGCAACATGCTGGGCCACCTGTTCCGTTGTAATGATCTGATCCGATTCTAGTGCGGAAAGGTATTTCACAATCAATTCCCTGTATCCCTGTTTTTCCATTCAGTTCTTCCTTCCGCAGATTTGTTATTATAGTTACATTTTTTATTTGCTTTAACGCAATAATAATAACATCTTTTTCTGTTGCAGTCAATGCCAGACCAACTGTTTACCATTCTTAAATTTTACCAGCGCCAAAACCATACCTACCACTTCTCTCTTAAATCTCCAATTCTGATTTTTAGATTCTATATACGTTTGTTTTTCACAAAAATACAGTTATAATATATATAATCGAGGATTTAGGAGGCAATTTTATGCTGATTCAGTTTCGTGTAGAGAACTTTCTCTCTATCAAAGATAGTGTCGTGTTATCCCTGCTTGCCAGCAAGGATAATGAGCATTCGGAACATCTGATTGTGAATGGAAGCAAACGGTATTTGAAGTCTGCCGTGATTTACGGAGCCAACGCTTCCGGGAAGTCCAATGTCCTTCATGCATTCTGGTTCATGGTAAATTATGTGCTGACTTCGCATAACCAGCAGCTCCACAAAGCCATCGAACGTTCGCCTTTCAAGTTTGACCGTGAAACACCCTCTCGCCCCAGCAGCTTTGAGGTCATCTTCACCGCAAATGGCATCCGATATGCGTATGGCTTTTCGGTAACAGACAAAGCTGTTATTGAAGAATACCTATATTACTATCCCAATGGCAGGCAAGCGATCATTTTTGAGCGGCAAAACACAAACGATTTTCGTTTTACTGTTGATGTCGATGAACAAAGCATGCTCAAAAATCGCACTTCACCTAACAAGCTCTATCTGTCTGTTGCATCAAACTGGAACTATTCCAAGGTAATTCCTGTTCTTGAGTGGTTTGCTTCATGCCTGATCATTACAAAAATTTCTGCTGCAGATGCCTTTGAACTTGAAACAGCGCAGCTCAAAGACAATGACTACCTGCATATGATTGCCTCTATGCTGCGCAGCGCAGATCTTGGTATACAGTCCCTTCAAATGCGTGATTTAGAATCTACTCCTTCTCAGCGGAGCGATATTTTTACCAACATTGAGACCATTCACACGGTACAGGATACAGAGGGAAATACATCTTCCTACACACTGAACATGGCAGAGGAATCTGATGGCACCAACAGTTATTTCAAACTGATTGGCATAGTAAAAGAGGTGCTGGATGAAGGAACACCCCTTGTAGTAGACGAACTGGACGCTCATCTGCATCCCCTCCTGACAAAGCATCTGGTCTCGCTTTTTAACAGCGTGGAGTTCAATCCAAATGGAG
>ENA-ORSB01001161-ORSB01001161.1-human-gut-metagenome-genome-assembly--contig:-NODE-1161-length-26039-cov-15.823545_pt1 | contig 26039 bp, 26 predicted proteins | sample MGYA00242180_ERZ509144 | MGnify/ENA primary metagenome ERZ509144 (study PRJEB26280, sample SAMEA2338661) | human gut metagenome | biome: human gut; feature: human-associated habitat; material: faeces...
AACGGATTTACGATGTGATATGTACAAGGAGGACAACGGATATGTCAATGAATGTGAACACAACTACAGCTGCTTATGCAAATTACCAGAACAACTATAAGACAGGTGCAGCAGAGAAGAAAAAAGAAGTAGCACAAACAACAGAAAATACGAAATCAAAGAAAAATACGACCGAGAGCATAGCCGAAAAAAATCTCAGTAAAGCGGCACAAAAAATGCTGGAGGATTTGCGTGGTTCAAGAAACGACATGGATTTTATGGTTGCTGATTTTGAAAATGGTGATAATGCCAAGGATCTTTTAGCCCAAAGCGACAAGGAGTATACGGTTATTTTCTCAAAAGAAGAAATGGAGAAGATGGCGTCTGATCCGAAATATTATGCTGAAAAAATGCATAGCATTGATGGCGCTTTGCGTATGTCAGATGAAATCAATGCCCAGTTCGGCTTTGAAAGAGCATTTGGTAAGACTAACGGTGGTGTAGATGCTGATACAAAAATAACAAAATTTGGCATCTCTTTTAATAGTGACGGAACTACAACCTTCTTTGCACAACTGGAAAAATCATCAGCCAGTCAGAAAGAATATCTTGAAAAGCTTCAGGAAAAGAAAGCTGAGGAGAAAAAAGAGGCAAAGAAAAAGGAACAGTCCAAGCAAATCGAAGTACGAAAAACTACAGTTCAGGCAAATTCAAAAGAAGAACTTTTAGATAAGATCAAAAATATTGACTGGGATTCTACCAAACCGGAGGAGAATAAAATCGGCGGAAGATTTGATTTTTCAATTTAGTGTATTCAGATGAAAATAGAAGCAATTTCATAAAATCTGACATACACACTTGACAATATCTCTCTGAGCGCGGTGTCGGCGAGGGTGTAAGAACCTGTGGCGTTGCAAGAGAGGATTTGTTTGTTGTATCAAAGGTTGCAGCCGAGCACAAGACATACGAAGAGGCAAAGGCTGGCATTGATGAAACTTTAGAGAAAATGGAACTCGATTATCTGGATATGATGATCATTCACAGTCCACAGCCATGGGCAGAGGTAAACCAGAGTGAAAACCGCTATAAAGAAGGAAACCGACAGGCCTGGAAAGCACTTGAGGACGCTTACAACGAAGGAAAGCTGAAAGCAATTGGTGTCTCTAATTTCCAGATTGAAGATCTTGAGAGCCTTATGGAAACAGCTAAGATTAAGCCGATGGTCAATCAGGTGCTTTGTCACATCAGTAACACTCCGACAGAACTCATTGAGTTTTGTCAGAAGAGCAACATTGCAGTAGAAGCATATTCTCCGATTGCGCATGGTGTTATTTTAAATCAGCCGGAAATCCAGACAATGGCAGAAAAATACGGTGTTTCTGTCCCGCAGCTTTGCATCCGTTACACATTGCAGCTTGGTGCGATTTCCCTTCCAAAGACTGCCAATCCGGAGCACATGAAGACAAATGCAGAGGTTGATTTCGAAATCAGCGCAGAGGATATGGAGATGTTAAAGAATTTCAAGGAGATTGCAGACTACGGAGAGAGCAGCGGATTCCCGGTTTACGGAGGAAAATTATAAGATGAAAAAACCATATATTATCTGTCATATGATGATTTCCATTGACGGAAGAATCGATTGTGCTATGACATCAAAATTGCGCGGTGTCAATGATTATTACACGACACTGGATGAAATCCATGTGCCAACGACCGTCAGCGGAAGAGTAACCGCACAATTGGAAATGGCAGAGCCTGGTGGATCAAAAATTAATACAGCTTTTTTGGAAGCCTGACTTCTGGATGAAATCAGCTTGCTGTTACACCGCTCAAATTGATCGATGTAAAAAAATTTGACAGTGATGCGGTCTGGATCCGGTATCAGTGTCAGAAGTAAAACAGAATAAAATTTGCAAAGGGAACCCGTTACGATTTGTAATGGGTTCTCTTTCTTATACCCGAACGGGGCGATTATAGAGAAATTATGTTGGGATTATACCCGAACGGGATTACTATAATGAAAATCTATTGAAATTATACCCGAACGGGATTATTATAATGAATATGAGCATAATTGGAGATTATATAAAAGAGGAAAGAAAAAAAGCAGGTTTGACGCAGGAAGAGTTTGCACTTCGCTCCGGTCTGGGACTTCGATTTGTAAGAGAACTGGAACAGGGGAAGGAAACTGTGCGTCTGGACAAGGTCAATCAGGCACTTGCAATGTTTGGATGTGAGGCAGTACCAGGGCGGAAAGGAAGGTAAAAATGGAATCAGAGTATAGAAAAGGATATGTATATATTCAAAATCATCTGGCCGGAATTATTGCTGAAACAGAGGAAGGCTATACGTTCTCTTATACGGAGGAATATTTGAAACGGAAAGATGCAGTAGGCGTGAGCCTTACACTTCCATTGCGCAGGGAACCTTATGAAACAACCATACTATTTCCGTTTTTTGATGGATTGATCCCTGAGGGGTGGCTCCTTGGGGTAGTTTGTCGGAATTGGAAAATTGACAGGAATGATAGATTTGGATTATTGCTGTCAGCATGTAAAGATTGTATTGGAGATGTGTGTATCAAAGGAGAGAATGAATGAAATGTCTGTATTGTGGAATGCAAATTTCAGATCATGCGTCAGCAGATGAAAAGTCATGGTGCTGGCATAAAAAGTGCATAAAAGATTTTTTTCACGTTAAAGACATGCCTGTGTTGGATATTACAAAAGAGCAACTTGAAAAGCTGGCAAATGAAACCGTAAATGAAGGAATTACAATTCCGGGAGTTCAGAAAAAATTGTCGTTGCATTTGTCGTGTGATATGAATGCGAGACTCACGATTGTAGATTATCCTACTGGTTATATCTTAAAGCCACAGACTGAAGAGTTTAAGAATATGCCGGAGTTTGAAGATCTTGCTATGCGGCTTGCGGAGATCATGGGAATCCAGACAGTACCACATGCTTTAATTAAAATGAATGGCGAATATGCCTATATTACAAAAAGAATTGACAGGGATATAACCGGAGAGAAAATAAGATTATATGCAATGGAAGATTTCTGTCAGCTTTCAAGACGTCTAACACAGGATAAATACAGAGGATCCTATGAAAATTGCGGAAGAATAATAAAGAAATATTCAGAAATCCCGGGAGTGGATCTGTCAGAATTATTTTTACGTGTAGTCGGTTCTTTTGTTATGGGAAATTCTGATATGCATTTGAAAAATTTTTCTTTGAGAGAAACTGAACCTGGAAACCGGAAATTTCATTTATCGAAAGCGTATGATATGCTTCCGGTAAATGTAATTATGCCAGAAGATCAGGAACAACTGGCGCTTACGATAAACGGAAAGAAACGTAATATACATCGAAAAGAATTTCTTATTTTAGCGGAATCATGTGGTCTTATGCCAAAGGTCGCAGAACACATAATTGCAAAAGTATGTGGATTGAAGGAAAAATTCTTGAAACAGGTCGATGAGGCGTATTTATCGGAAAATCAAAAAGAAAAAGTAAAAGAACTTATCGTGGAGCGAATTGAAATTTTGAAAAAGGAGCCTAAATTATAAAGGTTTTGAGGAGTAAAATGGAATTTACATTAGCAAAAATAGAGTAGTGGTTTGATGTACTTAGAGCTAGCCGTCGCGCTAGCGACTTGGTACAATAAGAATTACATATCATTGGACAAAATAGAGAAAGCCTTTGATTATGGAAAATACGAAATTGCCGAAAGGATTATTTTATGAAACGAATCAGACCGGATTATTATGATAAATTTACGTGTATTGCAGATCAGTGCCCGACCACCTGTTGCCAGGAATGGAAGATTGCAGTGGATGATGAGACTTTACGCAGATGGAAGATGATGACGCCGCCGGATACCTTGCGCAGACAGCGCACACACCTGAGCGATTACACGGTTAAAAAAGAAGGCGTGCGTGTGATCCGGCTTGAGGAAGATCATCGGTGTCCGTTTCTTGCAGATGATAAATTGTGTTGTCTCGTGTCGGCGTATGGAGATTCAGTATTGTCGGAGACCTGCACGGTTTTTCCTCGGGAGGTACATGCTTTCGCCGATCATGAGGAGGAGACGCTGATGCCTTGTTGCCCCGCAGTGATAGATCTGTGGAAGGAGAGTGAATCAATTGTATTTCCGAAAGTAGCGCAGGAGAGTGGAGAAGATTGGTTCAATCTATTTCGGATAAGAGAAATGCTTTTGCTGCTTTTTAAAGAGGAATCGGTGCCGGTTGAAGAACTTATAAAAGAAGCATTTTATATTTTGCTGGAACTTGATAAACAGGATGAGGTTACGGAACGTGTTATCGATGATTATTTTTCTGCAAAAAGTGTTGCAAAGCTTCGTGATGCAATTGCGGAGATTCCGGTGGATGTGCTTGACACAATGGATGAGTGTAATGAGTTATTGCAGGATCTGTCAGTCAATTACCGGAAAGAAGGTTTATACACAAAATATCTGGACCCGGTGATAGCGCAGGCAGAAAAACTGTCGGAAACGTATGAGGAAGAGTCGATGCGGGAGGCATTGGAGCAGTTTGGTAAAAAGTTTACAGCATATGAGCCGTTGATGCGAAAGTTTCTGCAAAACGAAATCTATTCGGATCTGCTTGTACCCGATGGATCGCTTGATGGCATGATTGTGGCATTACAGTGGATTGCCATGGAGTATGCTGTGATACGGCATGCGGTTTTTTTATGTTATTATAGGAAAGAAAATGAAGTTTCACAACATATTGTATCTGAGGGGGAAAGTGAGGACGTTTCAACAATTCCATATGAAATTGTCCGTGACTATCTGGTGGTTATTACACGCATGACCGGCTATGAGGAGGAAGATATTTATGAGTATCTGGAGAACAGTTTTGAGTCGGTGCAGTGGGAGTGGGGCTATTTTGCGTTGATTGTCGGGAGATAAACTTTTTATCTCTCTAATCATAGAAGATGATGCAGCCATTCGTCAGGAATCAAACGGAATGCATCAGGGAGAGATCGTGCCTAGGATCGAACTGGTCATAAAAGGACTGAAATTGCAAATTTGAGACAAAGATGTTATAATAAAATGGCAGAATATTTACTAATTCATACAGAAATCTGTCGATGAATGGAGGTTAACATCCGTATGGAGAAAATATACATGGCTTTATTATTTCTAATGATAGTACCGATGTTGATTTGCATAAAATACGCCCGAAAAATAAAAAGTGATGTAGCATCTTCTATTGTGAAATGTCTTATTTTTGCAATTGTTACGATACTTAGCAATGGGTTGTTTGTAGTTTCACAAAGCATAACATTTTCTTATTTTATGCAGGCGCTCTATCTGTTTTCCTTTGATATGTTGTTTATATATGTATTGCAGTATGTCCAGCAGTATACACAGGTATTTAATGAAGTTTCACCGTTTCGGACAGGGTGCTTTCTCGTTGCATATCTGGACGGACTTCAGTTGGTTTTAAATGTGTTTTTCCATAATGTATTTACATTAAAAACAGTACATTATATGGGATTGCAAATGTATCAGGTAGATACGGAAACCGCTTTTTATTACGTTCACTATGCGTTTGTCTATTGTCTGATGTTCTGTATTATTGCGTCATTTACAATAAAGATCATTCATATTCCATATTTTTACCGCAAAAAATATTTTCCGATTCTTGTGGTAATATGTGTGATCGTAATTATAAATTTTATGTGCAGTGCATTGCAATTCCCGATAGATATGTCACTTCCGTTTTTGGTATGTGCAGCAATACTGATCTGTTATCTGACATTGTATCGCTCACCGAGTGAACTTATAGACAAAACGCTGTCGATTGTCGTGACGGAAATGAATAATGCGGTGATCTGTTTTGACATCAATGATGAATGTGTGTATGCCAATGAGCGGGCATTGAACATATTCCGTACTGCTTCAAGTTCGGAATCTATGTTGTCAGAGTATGTGCATGGATGGATAAAAGAACACGATATTGCTGACAGGGATTCGTTTGAATGGAGTGAACAGAAAAACATCGACAATGAGACCTATTATTTTGATATTGAATATAGAAAATTATTTGATAAAAAGAACGAATATATAGGATTTTTCTTAAATCTTATTGATAGCACAGAGAAACATTCCGCATTTGAAAAGGAACGATATCTTGCAACACATGACAGTCTTACTGGACTATATAATAAAAACTATTTTTCTGTAAAAGCGGCTGAAATTTTAAAAGCGAATCCAGATGAAGAATGGTTGCTTCTTAGTTCGAACATCAAAGATTTTAAATTGATCAATGATCTTTTGGGACTGGAAAAAGGAAACGAAGTTTTGAAGATGGAAGCAGATCTGTTGAAAGAACAATGCGGTAAAGGTATTGTCTATGGCAGAATCGGAGGGGATAAATTTGCGGTATGCATTCCAAAAGCAAGGTTTAGCGAGCAAAAGTTTATGAATGCCATGCGGACAATGGGGCAAGCATTTAATAACGACTTGTATCATCTTCACATCTATATCGGTGTTTATGAAATCACTGACAGAAATGAAGACATCTCCGTCATGTGTGACAAAGCCAATCTTGCGATAAAGACACTCAATGAAAACTATGACAAATCGATTGCCTATTACAACGATACGATATTGAATAATACCATTGAAGAAAAGCAGCTTGTGGGTGACTTTGATAATGCACTTGCTGAAAAACAGTTCTGTATGTATCTGCAGCCACAGACAACTTCAGAAGGCAAAGTGCTGGGGGCGGAGGCACTTGTCCGGTGGCAACATCCAAAACGTGGGCTGATCTTTCCGGGTGACTTTATAGAAGTCTTTGAAAAAACAGGGTTAATCTACAGGCTTGACAAGTTTGTATGGGAACTTGCTGTACAAAAACTTGCGGAGTGGCAGAAAAATGGAAGGGATGATCTGTATATATCCGTAAATATTTCCACAAAAGATTTTTACTATATGGATGTATACAAGACGATTACAAATCTTGTAGAAAAATATGAAATCATTCCATCTACATTGAAACTGGAGATTACGGAAACAGCACTCATGACTGGAACAGCCGATGAATTTGAAAGAATTGAAAGGTTCAGAAAATATGGTTTTCAAGTTGAAATTGATGATTTTGGAAGCGGTTATTCTTCGTTCAATACATTAAAAGATATGGATGTTGATGTACTGAAAATAGATATGGGCTTTTTAAGGACAACCAAACCGGAACGTGTTGAAAAAAGCATGTCTATTATAAATACAATCATAGCGCTTACCCGGACGCTTGGTCTTTCGGTTGTCACAGAAGGTGTTGAGACGAAGGAGCAGGTGGATAAACTGACACAGATGGGATGCGGAGTCTATCAGGGATATTATTTCTCGAAACCGATTCCGGTAAGTCAGTTTGAGGAAACATACATGTAAAAATGCACTTTGAATGGTGGTCGGATTTCGACCACCATTCAAAGTGCATTTTTACACTAACTTTAATAGCTACTGTTTTATGTGATTTTTAGAGCTTTACACTTACCTTTATTTACAGAGAATGAAGGTGGAGTTTTTCTTCATCCCAATAAAAACCATAGTCTTTCATCCTGCCGTTTGTACCCTTTACAGCACTAAGCGTTAATGTATCACCTTTTACTCTAACACGATAAATATTACAATTAGAAGGTACGTGAGTGTCAAAGTCCGATTTTTCGGGACATTTATCATTTCGGAAGTGCTACAATAGAGAACGAAAAGAAATTTCCGGCAAAGATCGCACCGGCATACAATCTGCCATGTGATTATGTCATCCACACCGTCGGCCCGATCGTACGTGGAAAACTTACGAAAGAACATGAAAGGTTGTTGAAATCGTGTTACGAATCCTGTCTGAAAATTGCAGATGAATATAAGAAAAACTATGATTCGGACATAAAAGTAGTTTATAATGTTTTTAAGGAAGAAGATGAAGAACTTTATGAACTAGTAAAGAACAAGGACTATTTTGTGCTTACGACAAATGTGGATCACTGTTTTCAGAAAGCAGGTTTTGAGAAAAACTGTAAGATTCTGTTTCTGGAATTGGGTGTGGTGGAGATCTGAATAGTTAGAGAGCAACAATGATTTATAGATATGAGAGGTATCAATGCGTAATTTTATTATAGAGCAATTTTATAAACAGCGGAGTGATTTTGAAAAATCATGTGTAGAGCGGGAGCAAAAATACCCATTACCGGATGGGGTAAAGTGCACGGAAAATATAGCTTATGCAGCAGATGACAAAGAACATCGTCTGGATGTATATCGTCCGGAATCTATGAAGGGAAAGGTTCTTCCTATTGTCATCAATGTGCATGGAGGCGGTCTGCTTCTTGGAAATAAGGAGTTTAACAGGGGCTTTTGTGCATTGCTCTGCAAAAAGGTTTCCTCGTATACAGCATGGAATATCGTCTGGTACCGGACTGCAAAATCTTTGACCAGTTCCGGGATGTATTTTCTGCGATGAATTTCGTAAAAGAACATGCAGTAGAAGACGGGGGCGATTTATCCCATGTATACATGGTGGGCGACAGTGGTGGAGCCTGTCTGATTACCTATACGAATGCAATACAGAATAACAGAAAAATTGCTCAGGCAGCGGGTGTCCGTCCCTCAAATCTGAAAGTGAATGCCCTTGGATTGATCAGTGGCATGTTTTATACTGCAAAATTTGACAAAATTGGAATGTTTCTTCCGAAGTATCTGTACGGTAAAAATTATAAGAATACATCATTTTGTAAATATGTGAATCCCGAAAATCCCGAACTGATTGAGGCGCTTGCTCCGGCATGGCTTGTAACAAGTCACGATGACTACCTGAGAAACTATACGATCCATTTTGAAAAAGCATTGGAGCGTGCCATGAAAGAACATGAGCTGGTGGATTTCCCCAAAAATAAAAAACTTACACATGCATTCAGTGTATTTGAGCCATTTCTTCCGGAAAGCGGTGCAGTGATTGATATGCTTGTTAAATATTTAAGACAGTTCTGAGTTCGTGTTTACATGGAATTGTGATATTATTGTTGGTATGTGTTTTGGCAGTTGCGGTTGCCGGCTTTGCAGGAGCGTATCTGGCATATGAAATTATCAGCCGCATTCCGGTGCTGCGGTGGCTGATCTGTGGAATGGGAGGAAAGATCTTTGATATCAAACCGGGAGATAATTTGCTTGTACTTGGCGATGAAGGACAGGGACTTGCAATTATGAAGGAACAGGGATTGCTTGATATGTTAAAAGCAATTCGATCATAAAAACGTCTACAAAGAAAAGGTATGTTTATTGACAGTAAAGGGGGGATGATGTTACACTAATTAAAATGTTTATCATATGAAAAGGAGAAAAATATGGACAACACAAATAACAATGCAGAGGTATTCTGCGCAAATTGTGGAGCAAAGATGCCGGCAGGTACCAAGTTTTGTATATCTTGCGGTAAGCCGGTAGGTGGACCGGCAGCACCTAATCCAAATATGACACAGCAGACAGCATATGCGACACAGGCAGCGCCTATGCCGAAGACAAAGATTGGCATTACAGTTGGATTATTTGCAGCAGCAATTTATTTCGCAGCAATTTTTGGAGGATATGTTCCGGTACTTTTACTGGGAGGATATGCTTTAATTGCAGAAAAAGATGCGTGGCTTAAGCGTGTTTCAATTAAGGCAGTTGCAATTTTGATGATGTTTTCATTTGTTGTTACTGTGATTGGATTGATTCCGGATGCACTTGCGTGGATTGCTTCTTTTGCATATCTGTTTGAAGGAATTTTCAGTTATGACAAGGTAAGCCAGGTGATTGATTTGATTACAAATCTGATTGACATTTTCAGAACCTGCTTATTCTTAGTGTTAGGAGTAAACGCATTGAAGATGAGAGATGTATCAATCGGATTTATTGACAATATGATTAACAGAAATCTGTAAAATATCAGTTCCCATACTCGGGTGTGAGTATGGGAATTTTTTTTATGGAAAATGCAGCAATCATAAACTGGTACTGCAGATGCAAAAGATCATGGTTGATTTCGGAAGTCAGCGTGACACCATGAGCAGTCAGCATGTAAGACATGCGATTGGCAAAATAATAAGAGGAAGCAATCGTAGCGCTGAGTGTAAATAAAATAAAAATTCCCCATGGAAATGCTCCGTTGCTACTTGCTATTGTTAGATGTATTATGTCATGCTAAAATGAAATCGTCAAGGAAGACAGAAAGGAATTAGTGTGCGAAACAGTATGGAAAATAGTATAGATTATGATGTCGTTGTGTTTGATATGGACGGTGTGATTTTTGATTCCGAGCGGGCTGTGATGCAGTGCTGGAAAGAGCTTGCAAAAAAATATAATATTCCGGATATTGAACAGGCGGTGCTTTCCTGTACGGGAACAACGATGAAACGGACAAGGGAGATTATGCTGGAAACCTACGGAGCCGATTTTCCGTATGATTCTTATGCGAAAGAGTCCTCTGCCATCTACCACAGCAGATATGATGGCGGCAGACTTCCAATGAAACCGGGCGTTGTGGAGCTGCTTACCTTTTTAAAAGAAGAAGGGAAAAAAATTGCACTGGCCTCTTCTACACGGAGACAGACGGTGATAAACCAGCTTAAGGACGCCGGAATTTTAGATTTTTTTGATCAGGTGATCTGCGGAGATATGGTGGAGCGCAGCAAACCGGCACCGGATATTTTCTTAAAAGCCTGTGAAGAACTTGGGGTGAAGCCGGAACGCGCGTATGCCATCGAGGATTCCTACAACGGAATCCGTGCGGCATATGTGGGAAAACTGCATCCGATCATGGTGCCGGATCTGCTGCCGGAAACTGCGGAGATGCAGGAAAAAGCGGAAGTGGTGTTACCGGATCTTTTAGAAGTGATTTCATATTTAAAAGGAGATCGCCATGGAATATGAACACATTGTCCACTCGTTTGAACCGGTGTACGACAAAGATTCCGAAATCCTTATATTAGGAACTCTGCCGTCCGTCAAATCAAGAGAAAACAATTTTTATTACGGGCACAAACAGAACCGTTTCTGGAAAGTGCTTGCAACACTTTTAAAGGAGCCGGTCCCGGAGACAATTGAGGAGAAAAAAGTCATGCTGCTTGCCCACCGGATTGCCCTGTGGGATGTGATCCAAAGTTGTGACATCAAAGGCTCGAGCGACAGCAGTATTAAAAATGTACAGCCAACGGACATTGGCATGATTCTGGAAAAAACGAACGTGACACAGATTTATGCAAACGGAAACAAGGCAGGGCAGCTTTATAAAAGGTACCAGTTTCCGGTTACTGGAATCGAAGCGACAGTGCTTCCGTCCACAAGCCCCGCCAATGCCGCATGGTCGCTCGCGCGGTTGTGTGAGGCATGGAAGACGATTCTTCATGACCTGTAGCAAAGAGTGGTAGTGGTGCGTAGTTAAAAAAGAGGCATCTATACACATAATAAGCGTTTATGTGTATGAGTGTCTCTTTTTTTGTACAAAATAGTGGCAGTGACAAACTCAAAAAGGAGTAAGGAAAATGAAAGACAAAATTTTTGGTGTTCTGCAGCGCGTCGGCAGAAGCTTTATGCTTCCGATCGCAATTCTTCCGGTTGCCGGGCTGCTGCTTGGAATCGGAAGTTCGTTTACGAACGCTACCACGATTGAAACGTATGGACTTACAGCAATTCTCGGAGATGGAACGCTATTGCATGCCCTGCTTACGATCATGAGCAGAGTCGGAAGTGCGGTGTTTGATAACCTGCCGCTCATCTTTGCCATCGGTGTTGCGATCGGTATGGCAAAGAAGGAAAAGGAAGTATCCGCACTGTCTGCGGTGATCGCATATTTTGTTATGAATACAGCGATCAACGCCATGCTGACGTTAAATGGCAGGATCTTAGATGACGGATCAATCGCAAAAGACGTACTGGAAGGAACGATTACTTCCGTTTGTGGTATCCAGTCCCTGCAGATGGGCGTGTTTGGTGGTATTATTGTAGGGCTTGGTGTGGCAGCTCTGCACAATAAGTTTTACCGCATCCAGCTTCCGAATGCACTGTCATTCTTTGGAGGTACACGGTTTGTACCAATCATTTCCACAATTGTATACATGTTTATCGGCATTTTGATGTATTTCATCTGGCCTGCCGTACAAAACGGTATCTATGCGCTGGGCGGTCTCGTGACAGGTTCCGGCTATGTGGGAACCCTGATCTTCGGACTGATCAAGCGTGCGCTGATTCCGTTTGGTCTGCATCACGTATTTTATATGCCATTCTGGCAGACCGCAGTGGGCGGCACAGCGGAAGTTGCCGGACAGATGGTACAGGGTGGACAGAATATTTTCTTTGCCCAGCTTGCAGATTCTGCAAATATCACACATTTCAGCGCAGATGCCACCCGGTATTTCTCCGGTGAGTTTATCTTTATGATCTTTGGTCTTCCGGGAGCAGCACTTGCCATGTATCAATGTGCAAAACCGGAGAAAAAGAAAGCGGCAGGCGGACTGTTACTGTCTGCAGCACTTGCCTGCATGGCAACCGGTATCACAGAGCCTCTGGAATTTTCTTTCCTGTTTGTGGCTCCGGCACTCTTTGCCGTACAGGTCGTTCTTGCGGGATCGGCTTACATGATCGCGCACATGTTAAATATTGCAGTAGGACTTACGTTTTCCGGCGGATTTTTGGATTTCTTCCTGTTTGGTATTTTGCAGGGAAATGCAAAGACAAGCTGGGTACGCGTGATCCCGGTCGGCATTATTTATTTCTTCCTATACTACTTTATCTTTAAGTTTATGATCAAAAAGTTTAACTTTAAGACACCGGGGCGGGAAGACGATGATACAGAAACCAAACTGTATACAAAGGCAGATGTGAATGCAGGAAAAGAAACCCGGGCAGCAGGTTCGGAGGATGAGGTAAGTGCCGCAATCACCAGAGGACTCGGCGGAAAGAAAAATATTTCGGATGTAGACTGCTGTGCGACAAGACTGCGCTGCACAGTAATTGAAGTGGACAGAGTTGATGATGCACTGTTAAAGGCAACCGGAGCTACCGGAGTCGTGCACAAAGGAAACGGTGTGCAGGTCATCTACGGACCGAATGTCACCGTGATCAAATCCAATCTGGAAGATTATCTGGAGACGGCGGAGGATACATTTGCAGAGCATGAGCGCATTGTAATTTCCAGTCCGATCACCGGAAATGCGGCAGATCTTGCGACAGCACCGGACGATGCATTTGCACAGAAGATGATGGGGGACGGCGCAGTCGTCACACCGGAGGATGCCTATGTGTGTGCACCGGAAGACGGCGAGGTTGCATTTGTGTTTGACACAAAGCATGCAATCGGTTTTGTGACAGACAGCGGTGTGAGCCTTTTGATCCATGTGGGAATCGATACCGTAAAATTAAACGGAGAAGGTTTTGAAGCGCTGGTGGAAACCGGGCAGATGGTGAAAAAGGGCGATCCGATGTTAAAACTTGATCTGGAGTATCTGAATGCCAACGCACCGTCCATGGTTTCCCCGATTCTGTGTACGGAACTTGAGGAAAAGCAGAGCATCCGGCTCATTGCAGACGGCGCGGTAAAAGCAGGCGATCCGCTGTTTGAGATTGAGATAAAATAACAGTTCGGATTAATCGAGAAGATTGGTGACTGCGTGCGCCCAAGCAATATTACAAGCGCGATCTATATGGGATATCATGCAGGATTAGACGCATAAAAGGTTTGATTTTAAGAAGTCATTTTCGTAAAAGAAGGTGGCTTCTTTTTTCGTGCAAACAAATGGCAGAATGACGGAGAGATAAAGGAAAAATTATAAAAAAATGAACAAATGACGAAAAAATAATAAAATTTTTAATGTGAATCAAAAAATATTCTATAGTTTATGAGATAAAAATCCCGTATACTAGCATTACAAACAAAACAAGAAGGGGGAAATTCTTATGAAAAAGAAAATTGTTGCAATTATGATGATGGCGGTACTTGCACTTTCAACCGCAGCATGCGGAGCCGATGGGGGAAACAACGGCGGTGGCACACAGGCAGGCAATACAGGGGGAGGCACTTCTACCTCAACTGTCGCAAACAAGGATAAACCTTTGGTATGGTTTAACCGTCAGCCGTCAAACAGTTCTACAGGAGAACTTGATATGACAGCACTCAATTTTAACAAAGATACTTATTATGTAGGGTTTGATGCAAATCAGGGTGCAGAACTTCAGGGTACCATGGTAAAAGATTACATCGAGAAAAATATTGACAAGATTGACCGTAACGGAGATGGCGTGATCGGCTATGTTTTAGCAATCGGTGATATCGGTCACAATGATTCCATTGCTCGTACAAGAGGTGTCAGAAAAGCACTTGGAACAGCAGTGGATAAAAATGGCGAGGCAGACAGTGCACCGGCAGGAACCAATACCGATGGAAAAGCATCACAGGTTCAGGACGGAAGCATTGAAGTAGGTGGAAAAACCTATGTGATCCGTGAACTTGCTTCCCAGGAAATGAAAAACTCAGCAGGTGCTACATGGGATGCAGCAACAGCCGGCAATGCGATTGGTACATGGTCATCTTCTTTCGGGGATTCCATTGATGTCGTTGTATCAAACAATGATGGAATGGGAATGTCAATGTTTAATGCATGGTCAAAGGATAACGGTGTACCGACATTCGGATATGATGCAAACAGCGATGCAGTTGCAGCAATTGCAGAAGGCTACGGTGGAACGATCAGCCAGCATGCAGACGTACAGGCATACCTGACACTGCGTGTTCTTAGAAATGCACTGGATGGTGTAGATGTTGACACGGGTATCGGAACTGCAGACGATGCAGGAAATGTATTAAGCAGTGACGTTTATGTATACAAAGAAGACGAGAGATCTTACTATTCCCTGAACGTGGCAGTAACCTCTGATAACTACAAAGATTTTACAGATTCTACCGTTGTATGGGAACCGGTATCCAAGCAGTTAGATGCATCTGCCCATCCGACAAAGAAGGTATGGCTGAATATTTACAATGCTTCTGATAACTTCTTAAGTTCTACCTATCAGCCGCTGTTACAGAAGTATGATGACCTTTTAAATCTGGATGTTGAGTATATTGGCGGTGATGGACAGACAGAGTCTAATATCACAAACCGTCTGGGCAATCCGGGACAGTACGATGCTTTTGCCGTCAACATGGTGAAAACAGATAATGCAGCTTCTTACACAGCTCTTTTAAATCAGTAAAACAACTTAACTTCGGGGGGGAGAAATGCGGTTCTCTCCCCGAAAACAAAAGGATAGGAGCGGATAGTATGGGGGATCAGAGCAAAGATATTATCTTATCGATACGTGGCATGAGTAAATCATTTGGCCGCAACAGAGTACTTGATCATATCAACCTTGATGTGAGAAAAGGAACAGTTATGGGACTTATGGGAGAAAATGGTGCCGGTAAGTCAACAATGATGAAATGTCTTTTTGGAACTTATCAGAAAGACGAAGGAACTATATACCTTGACGGAAAAGAAGTGAATTTTTCCGGTCCGAAGGATGCACTCGAAAATGGGATTGCAATGGTGCATCAGGAGTTAAACCAGTGCCTGGAGAGAAATGTTGTGGATAATCTCTTTCTTGGCAGATACCCGGTAAATTCCCTTGGGATGATCGATGAGGGAAGAATGAAAAATGAAGCCTCGGAATTATTCCGGAAACTGGGAATGACGGTGAATCTGGATCAGCCGATGAGAAATATGTCCGTTTCCCAGCGGCAGATGTGTGAAATTGCAAAGGCAATCTCATATAATTCGAAAGTAATCGTATTGGATGAGCCAACATCATCACTTACCGTACAGGAAGTTGATAAACTTTTTGATATGATGCGGATGCTTCGTGACCAGGGCATCTCTCTTATTTATATTTCCCATAAAATGGATGAAATATTTGAGATCTGTGATGATATTTCCGTACTCAGGGATGGAAATCTGGTCATGACAAAAAGTGCAAAAGAAACAAATATGAATGAATTGATTACCGCAATGGTAGGTCGTGTGCTGGAAAACCGTTTCCCATCGGTAGATAATCAGCCGAAAGATGTAATTTTATCGATCCAGCATTTGTCCACAAAATATGAGCCGTATTTACAGGATGTCACATTTGATGTCCGTGAAGGAGAGATTTTTGGTTTGTATGGTCTTGTGGGAGCCGGACGGACAGAATTGCTGGAAACCATATTCGGCATCCGTACAAGAGCCGCAGGCCGTGTTTATCTGAACCATAAGCTTATGAACTTCAGCTGTGCAAAAGAGGCAATGAATTATGGATTCGCGCTTATTACGGAGGAACGGAAGGCTAATGGATTATTCATGAAAGGGAATCTTACATTTAATACAACCATTGCAAATCTTGATGCATATAAAAAAGGCGCGGCACTTTCAGAACCGAAAATGACAAAGGCTACCGCAAATGAAATTAAAGTCATGCATACCAAATGTCTGGGACCAAACGATATGATTTCAAGTCTTTCCGGAGGAAACCAGCAGAAGGTTATTTTTGGAAAGTGGCTCGAGCGTGGACCGAAGGTGTTTATGATGGATGAACCGACAAGAGGAATTGATGTCGGCGCAAAATATGAAATTTATGACCTGATCATACAGATGGCAAAACAGGGAAAGACCATTATTGTGGTTTCTTCTGAGATGCCGGAAATCCTTGGTATTACAAACCGGATCGGTGTCATGTCGAACGGACGGCTTGCGGGCATTGTCAATACAAAGGAAACGAATCAGGAAGAATTACTTCGCCTCAGCGCGAAATATTTATAGGCAGGGGGGACAGATATGGCAAATAGCAAGATTCTTACAGCTGAGCAGGAAAAAGCACTGCGTCAGCCGATTGAGGAATATGTCGGAAAAATACAAAAAGAGATAGATGAACTCAGAAAAGATGGTACGGCAAAAGTCATTATGTACCAGAGCATGATCGAAAACGTAAAAAGAGATAAAACACTTTCCAAAGGGGAAAAAAATTCTGAGATTGCATCCTGCCAGAAGGAGCTTGAACAGGCAAAAGCGGTAGAGGCACAGAACAAAGACCAGATCGCAAAACTGATCGGGAAAGCAGAAAATTATCTCAAAAATAATTTTGACAAATATTATAATGCGGTTAAGGCAAGCTGTATAGCGGAAAAGGAACAGGCACTGCAGGAGCATCAGAAGAGACTTGAAAAGATTGAAAAGGAACACAAAGAAACTCTGGCAAAGACTTCCGCCCAGGCAGAGGTCAAAGAAGAAAATTATGTATATAAGAACCGTGTTTCCAATGAAAAGATCGAACTGGAAAAAGAGTATCAGAGGATCAAAGACCGGAAGCATGATGCGTACAGTTACAAGTATCATCTGATTGATCTGCTCCGGTTGTCCAAATTTACATTTGCAGAAAACCAGGCACAGAAATGGGAAAATTATAAGTATACATTTAACCGGAGAACATTCCTTTTACAGAATGGACTCTACATCGCAATCATCCTTATTTTTGTTGCGTTATGTATCATAGCCCAAATAAAAAAAGGAACACCGCTTCTTACGTATAATAATATTTTAAATATTCTCCAGCAGGCATCGCCAAGAATGTTCTTGGCACTTGGAGTTGCAGGACTCATCCTTCTTACCGGAACCGATCTTTCGGTTGGACGAATGGTTGGTATGGGAATGACAACCGCAACCATTATCATGCATCAGGGTGTAAATACAGGTGGTGTGTTCGGACACATCTTTGATTTTACGAAAGTACCGACACCGGCAAGAGTCGTTCTTGCACTGGTAGCATGTATTGTATTATGTACGTTCTTTACAAGTATAGCCGGATTTTTTACAGCGAAATTCAAGATGCATCCGTTTATATCGACCATGGCAAACATGCTTGTCATTTTTGGACTGGTAACCTATGCGACAAAAGGTGTTTCCTTCGGAGCAATCGAGCCGACCATTCCGAATATGGTAATTCCAAAAGTCAATGGATTCCCGACCATCATTCTCTGGGCAGTTGCAGCAATTGTCATTGTATGGTTTATCTGGAACAAAACAACCTTTGGTAAAAATCTTTATGCGGTCGGAGGAAATCCGGAGGCAGCAGCTGTTTCAGGAATTTCTGTCTTTGCAGTAACACTTGGTGCGTTTATTATGGCAGGTATCCTTTACGGATTTGGTTCCTGGCTTGAATGTACCCGAATGGTAGGATCCGGTTCTGCCGCTTATGGACAGGGCTGGGATATGGATGCCATTGCAGCCTGCGTTGTCGGTGGTGTATCATTTACCGGTGGTATTGGTAAGATTTCCGGTGTTGTTACCGGTGTATGTATCTTTACAGCATTAACATACTCCCTCACAATACTGGGTATTGATACCAACCTCCAGTTCGTATTCTCGGGTATTATCATCCTTGTTGCAGTAACACTGGATTGTCTGAAATACGTTCAGAAAAAATAAAACATATACTCTCCTCTATAATGAAAAAGCAGGGATGCCGGTGATGCATGAAACATGCAGGGCATCTCTGTTTTATGTTGGAAAGGTTTTACTTTATCTGGACAAATTGCTATAATAAATAAAATAACATGGGGGAAGAGGGTATGTATACATTATTGCTGGTGGATGATGAAGAAGAAGTCATTGAAGCCATCGTTAAAAAAGTTAAATGGGAGGAACTCGGTTTTCAGGTTACCGGGCATGCAAACAACGGATTTAAAGCAATGGACATGCTTGAAGAAATGCAGCCGGATGTTGTTATGACGGACATCCGGATGCCGTATATGGACGGACTGGAATTGTGTGCGCATATAAAAGCAAAGTATCCGGCAACAAAAATTCTGCTTTTTACCGGGTTTGATGATTTTGAATATGCAAAAGAAGCCGTGCATCTTGAAATTGAGGAATATATTTTAAAGCCGCTTAATGCTGTTGAAATAACAGAAGTGTTTGAGCGTCTGAAAGAGAAACTGGACTATGAGATCAGTGAAAAAAGAAATACGGATCTTTTGAAAAAATATTATGCGGATTCCCTTCCGATGCTGCAGGCGAATTTGTATACAACGCTTATTGAAGGACGTATTCCGGAAGAGGAGATGCCGCATTATTTTAAGGATTACCAGATTGCTTTTACAGGCCCGTGGTATTGCTGCCTGATCATACACACATCGGCAAGTCAGGTTCCGAAGGGCATGGATATACGGCTGCTTTCGGTATCGGTAGACTGGCAGGCAGGGGAGAACCTCGGGGAAAAATGGAACGCGAAGCGTTTTCGCTATCTTGGAGATACCATTATGATTATGCAGTTAAAAAGTGAGGAAGAAATTTCAGAACTGACGGATGCCTGTGACCGTTTCTGTAAATATATCCATCATATTATGGGGGCAAAAGTAACTATAGGAATCGGTCAGGTATGTGGGCGCATTGCAAAGATTGCAGCATCGTATCAAAGCGCCAGGGAAGCGGTTTCCTATCGTGTTTTATATGGAAGCAACCGGGCGATAAATTTAAAAGAGATTGTTCCACAGAGAAAAATCCAAAGGGATGTCGGAGAGAAAACACAACTGTCCAATGTGTTTAAAAAGATCTGCCTTGGAGAAAATGAAGATATTGCAAATGCCATAGAAGTTTACATGCAGCATAATTTCCTTGACTTGAAATCATTGGAAAAATATCATGTGGCAGTTATGGAACTCATTGGCGAACTGTATCATTTTATGGTCAACAATGAAATGGATACCACAAAAATACCGGGAGGTATCAGTTCTTTGTATAATGAACTGTGTAATTTAGAACCGCAGGTTTTGCAGAAATGGCTTTTAAAATTCTGCTGTATGCTGCATGATGACATGGCAGATGCCCGGTATCATTCCAAGAAATCCCTGATCGGGAGGGCAAAAGAATATGTGCACGACAATTATCAGCAGGAAGATTTAGGGCTTGACGATATCTGTAAAGAACTGGGCGTGTCAAATTCTTATTTTTCAAGCATGTTCAAAAAAGAAACAGGGAATTCTTTTGTCGGATACCTGACGGAATACCGTATGGATAAGGCGGCACGCATGCTTGTGGAAACCGCGGAAAAAAGTTATATGATTGCAAAGAGTGTGGGATATTCCGATCCAAATTACTTCAGTTATGTGTTTAAAAGACAGTTTGGGGTATCCCCTTCAAAATACAGGACAACATATGAAAAAAATGAAAAATAAACCGGGAGATATCCAGTCAACCATCATGGTTGCATTTTCCGTAATATCAACCTTAATTATGGTCTGTATGGGCATGATGGTATATTGGAGATTTTCGGGTATCACACAGCAGAATATTGTGGATAATAACCGAAAGATTATGGATCAGACGGTGGATTCCATAGAAAATTATCTTGTGGATATGAGGCTGGTATCGGATGCCGCATATTATGATGTTATAAAGGAAAACGATATCCGGGAACAGAACGATTCCATCCACAAAGGGTTAAATCTTTTATATGAGGCAAATAAAGAGAACTTAAGGAGCATTGCTATATATAATGGATACGGAAGCCTTATGGCAGCAGAGCCGGTTGTTGCCCAGAAAGAAGAACCGGATGTGACCAGACAGGGATGGTTTATGCAGGCAAAAACACGTATGGAGAATATCCATTTTTCCACACCCCATGTCCAGAATTTATTTGATGACGGTACCTGTCGGTATTATTGGGTGATTTCTTCCAGCCGTGTCGTGGAACTTACGAATGGGACAGATACACAGTTGGGGGTGCTGCTTGTGGATATGGACTATTCCGGGATTTCACGTATGATGGAACGGATCAATACGTCAGGAAAAGGACAGTATTTTTATCTGTGTGATGGTGAGGGAAATATTATTTATCATCCGCATCAGGCAAGAATTGACAATGGCATGAATACAGAAAGCAGCGTAAAGGCAGCTTCGTCCAAAGAAAAAATTTACGATGAATATTTGAAAAAAAATCACAGAAAAGTTATGGTGGGTGCAATCAGTTATACAGGATGGCGCCTGGTCTGTGTTATGCCTTATGAAATATTCACAAATAAGATGGCCGATGTAAAGCAGTTTGTCCTGCTTATTTTCCTGCTTATGGCAATGATGCTTGTATTTGTAAACCGCATCATTTCCGTGCGGATATCGCGGCCGATTATGAAACTGGATCACTCGGTGCGTGAATATCAGGAAGGAAAAGAAGAAAAGATTGCAATCGGAGGCTCAACAGAGATCCGGCATCTGGGACAATCCATTCAGGAATCCTACCGGCAGAATTCCGAACTGATGAAAAAAGTCATATGGGAACAGAATGAAAGAAGAAAAAGCGAATTTGATGTGCTGCAAAGCCAGATTAACCCGCATTTTTTATACAATACATTAGATTCCATCACCTGGATGATAGAGAGCGGTAAAAATGAGGAAGCTGCCTTTATGATCACACAGCTGGCAAAGCTTTTTCGGATCAGCCTTTCAAAAGGCCATACGGTTATCCGCATAAGGGATGAACTGCAGCATGCGCAAAGTTATGTTAATATACAAAAAGTGCGGTATAAAAACAAGTTTGAGGTTGTATTTGATATCCGTCCGGATATTCTGGATGATTGTATCGTGAAACTTGTGCTGCAGCCGATCCTTGAAAATGCGATCAATTACGGCGTAAGGGAGATGGATGACTGCGGAAAAATCCTCATTCGTGGATGGAAAGAACAGGAAAATATCTTTATACAGGTATCGGATAACGGAATGGGGATTCCGGAAGAGGAGATTGACCTGTTATTAAAGGATACAAACCGTGTACATAAAAAAGGCTCCGGAGTCGGGCTTGTAAATGTAAATAACCGGCTCCGGTTATTGTTTGGAGAACCATACGGACTTCAGATAGAAAGTGAACTGGATGAGGGAACGACAGTGACAGTTATCATCCCTGAGATTGTTTACAGTGAGGAAAACTGCAGGAAATTTGAGGAACACCATATGCCGGAGGATTCTTAAAATGAAACATGGGAAAAAATCATTTATGATAATAGAGGCAGTACTGGGAATTCTCGTGATTCTGGTTCTCGGCTTTATCATCTATAAGCAAAACGGCCATGAACCGGAAACAATCGCGGTGATCATACCGGATGTGGATGAGAGCGAGTGGTCAGCGTTTAAATACGGACTGAAAATGGCAGCACGGGAATATGATGCAAATGTTGTGATCATCAGTAAGGACAATATGGAAACTGCCAATGAGGAGATCGGGATTATGAATCAGGAAATTATAAAAGGAGCAGATGCGGTGATCGTAAAACCGATTGCAAATCAGGATGGGCAGCAAAAGCTAAAACAGCTGGAAAAAAGTGTTCCCGTAATGGTCGTGGGAGATACATTTCCCGAAGAACCGTCCGGATTACATACAATAGAACCGGATCATTACCAGATGGGTGCGGATCTTGCCCAAAAGCTTCTGGAAAATTACCGTGGAAATCTGATCGGGAAGAAGATTGGGATCTATTCGCAGTATGCCACTTCAGAAGCAGTGATAAAAAGAAAGAAGGGGATTTGTGATACATTAAAGGGGAGTGGCGCAGAAATTTTATGGTCTGTATCAAAAGAAAATGATTCGAAAGAGAAAATCAATTTACAGACGCAAAGAAGGGTGGATATCGTGATGGCTTTGGATAATGCAAGCTTTGTGGAAGCCGGGGAGGCGGCAAAGGATAATGACCTGTATGGGGCGGTACTCTATGGAATTGGAAATTCAACGGAGGCAGTTTATTATCTGGATGCAGGATGGGCACAATGTCTGGTTGCTCCGGATGAGTTTGACGCAGGCTATGAAAGTGTTGCAGAACTTATTAAAAAACGACGTAATTTTTTCTATAAAATGAAAGACCGGCAGATTACATATACCGTTCTCACGCGGGAGAATCTTTTTTCGGAGGAGAACCGGAATCTGCTGTTTACAATCAGCCGGTAAAATCAGGGGTTATCATGGATAAAAGAAAAATAAAAAACGCTATGGCATTAATTGGTCTGATGGGAATTCTTTTGTATGGTGCATGTGGAAGCGAAAAAAAGGAAATACCGAAACAGATTTATATTGGTGTCGCATGTTATGACCAGAGAGATACCTTTCTGGGGGAACTTCTGGAAACTTTTAAAAGTGAATGCCGGACACTTGAAAAAAGGGGATATGATATCAGTCTGACCATTATGGATGCCGCAAATTCGCAAAGAACGCAGGACGATCAGGTGCAGGAAATGATCGGCAATGGCTGTGATATTCTGTGCGTCAATCTGGCAGACCGGACGGATCCGTCGCAGATCATTACAGCCGCGCAGGAACACGATATTCCCATTATATTTTTTAACAGGGAACCTGTGGAAGAAGACCTGATGCAGTGGGATCAGTTATATTATGTCGGAGCAGAAGCAAAACAATCCGGACAGATGCAGGGACAGCTTGCAGCAGCTTATATCAAAGAACGTCCGGATGTGGACCGCAATCATGATGGGAAAATCCAGTATGTGATACTTGAGGGGGAAATGGGGCATCAGGATGCCATTATTAGAACGGAAAGCGTTGCGGAGAGCCTGAAAGAACAGGGGATTGCACTGGAAAAACTGAGTTATCAGATTGCAAACTGGAATCGTGTGCAGGCACAGAACCGTATGATGCAGCTGATCGAACAATATAACAACCGGATGGAAGTTGTTCTTGCCAATAATGATGCAATGGCACTCGGTGCTATGGATGCTTATGAAAAGCTCGGGTATACGGAAACAAACCGGCCGGTATTTTTTGGAATAGATGGGACAAAAGAAGGGCTTGAAGCGGTAAAAGACGGAACACTTGCAGCAACCGTATACAACGACAAAGAAGGGCAGGCAGCAGCAATGGCAAATCTTGCATTTTCGATTGTGACAGAGGATGAAAAAAATCCAAATCCGTTTAAAAACTACAAATATATTTACTGTGCATATCAGAAGGTTACGAAAGAAAATGTGCAAATGTTTATAGAAAAAGAAGGAGAATGAATATGAACAACTAGGAAAGAATGAAAGCTGGCAGACTTTACAATGCCAACAGCAAAGATCTGGAAAAATACCATTTGTTCGGAATGGAAACCTGTGATAAATTCAACCGCACACCGCTGTGGATGAAAAAAAGAAAGCAGCGTCTTCTGGAAAAACTGATTCCGTCCGCAAAGTTTTGTGAAGCAATTGCAAAGTAATTGCAAGTATGTGGAAGGAATGTTACACTGATATCTATGAGGTGATGAAGGTATGGATGCAGTAACAATAATGACAGCTGTCAATAATTTAAATATGGTAAATACCCTCAATATGCTGGCAGTTCAGGATGAGAATTCGTTTATTGTAACAGAGAATGGAAAGGAATGTGAAATTATGAGTGGTTCAATGTTAGATGCTTATATAGGAAAAGACTGTGTGGTAAGTTTATTTAATGATGTGGGTGGCATCAAGGGAAAACTGATGGATGTGGATGCACAGTGGGTGAAGATCGAGACACCGAAAAAGGGGACACAGATCATCAACCGTAACATTATCCGCAGTATTAATTTTGATAATAAGTAGTATCGCTTCAGAAGCCATTTTCGCAGGAGAGAATGGCTTCTTTTTCTGAAAATGAAAGGGTGAAATCATGAGAAAAGCATACTATCACCTTCCGGGCTTGTTTGAATTTTATGAACTGTATCGTGTATTTCTTCCAATTTACCGGGAGCACAGGGAATACTTTTATGACTGGTGTGAAATTGGTTCCATTTACGGAGCTCCGGCAGATTGTATCTGGGGCGGAGGCCGTGCCGGATTCGGGGAGGATGATCCAGAGGAAGTTCTGGCGCTGATGCAGGAATATGGAATATCCGCGCGGCTGACATTCAGTAACTCTCTTTTAAAAGAGGAGCATCTTTCTGACCGGAAATGCAATGCGCTCTGCGCGTTATTTGAAAAAAGTAAAGGAACGCAAAACGGCGTCATTGTCCATTCGGACCTGCTGCTGGAATATTTGAAAAAGACCTGTCCACATCTTTATTTTGTCTCTTCTACCACCAAAGTTCTGACAGATTTTGAAAAGCTAATGCATGAAATCCGACGGGAGGATTTCCGGTATGTCGTGCCTGATTTTCGCTTAAATAAAGCCTTTGATCGATGGGAGACATTGTCTCAGACAGAGAAAGATAAGGTGGAGTTTTTGTGTAACGAATGTTGCTGGTTTGGGTGTATGGACCGGAAAGCCTGCTATGAAACCGTCAGTCGTAAAAACCTTGGAGAAAACAAGGAACATCATTGCGCTGCTCCAGATTCTGATCAGGGCTATCGTTTTTCAAAAGCAATGACAAATCCGGGATTTATCAGTGTAGATGATATCAAAAATATCTATTTGCCGATGGGATTTACAAATTTTAAGATCGAAGGCAGGGGACTTGGAAGTGCGCTGATCCTGGAATTTCTGCTGTATTATATGACAAAGCCGGAATATCAGCTAGTGGTTCGTGAAAAGATTTATTTGGACAATATGCTGGATTTATTTTAAATGTAACCATAATGCGGGAAGAGACATTATTATATTGCTAGGAATGCAGCGTAAAATTGAATGTCAGAAAGTTTATACCGTTAGGACTGTAGCGTAGGATCAAGTGGGAAGAAAGTTTGACAATTTGGTTAGTATATGCTAACTTGAGTAAGGCGTAAATGATGAATGTCAGACAGGCATACATCAAAATATGGAACGAGTCTTTGCAAGTGGTATAGGAGAAATTGTGATGAAAAAGCTGTTTTTTGAAATTGAACGAGACGGTTTCTATGGAACTTATTATGAAAATCCCACAGGATCTGATTGTACGGTCATTGGTTTATTTGGAGATGATCCAAATGATTACATGGCAAAGTGTGGGGCAAAATGGTTACATAAAAATGGAGTGAATGCTTTGTGCGTATCTCCCGGTAAGAAAAATTATAGTCATGTCAATAACCCGTTAGAAAGAATCGAGACAGCGATCAAATGGCTGCAGG
>ENA-ORSB01001180-ORSB01001180.1-human-gut-metagenome-genome-assembly--contig:-NODE-1180-length-25795-cov-6.380769_pt1 | contig 25795 bp, 20 predicted proteins | sample MGYA00242180_ERZ509144 | MGnify/ENA primary metagenome ERZ509144 (study PRJEB26280, sample SAMEA2338661) | human gut metagenome | biome: human gut; feature: human-associated habitat; material: faeces...
ACAATATCCGTTGTAATCCACTGATTATTAGAGTTAGAACAAGACTTTCCTAAACATTAGATAGGGGTTCGATTCCCCTCTGGGGTACCACACAGGTCAAAACACACTTCACTCTCCCTTTTTATCCCCCTTTATGGACAATTACTATCCCATTATCGGAAAATATATACCCCTATTTTCGGAACATGTCCTGTATCTTTGACCTCGAAATAAAACTCATTCTAATCTTAAATTACATTTATATGAATACACGCTTATTATTTATACTCTGCTGCTGCCTGTTGCCCTTTACCCTTAAAGGAGCGGGCAAAGAAGACATGAAATGGTTTACCGATGCCAAATTCGGGATGTTTATCCACTGGGGGCTTTATTCACAAACGGCCGGCGAATGGAAGGGACACCCCACACAGGGCGGCGAGCATTTTATGCTTTATGAACGGATACCGGTAAAAGAATACGCTTTAATCGCCAATGACTTCAACCCGACCGAGTTCAACGCCCGGAAATGGGTAAAGACCGCCAAAGAAGCCGGCATGAAATATATCGTCATCACCTCCAAACACCATGACGGGTTTGCCATGTATCACTCGGCATGCAGCGATTACAACATCGTTACCCGCACACCGTTTGCACGCGACCCGATGAAAGAACTGGCCGATGAATGTCGTAAGCAAGGGCTGAAATTCGGCTTCTATTATTCCTTGGGAAGAGACTGGGAAGACCCCGATGTCCCCACCAACTGGCCGACCAAAGCCGGCCGAAGCAACACTTGGGACTTTCCCGATGAGGACAATAAAAACCTTCAGGCATATATTGACCGCAAGGTGCTGCCGCAATTAACCGAACTGCTGACCAATTACGGAGAAATAGCCATGATGTGGTTTGACACTCCCGAAATGGTGACCAAGGAACAAAGCCGTTCCATCCGCCAGCTCATTGAACGCCTGCAACCGCATTGCCTCATCAACAGCCGCATCGGGAACGGTCTGGGCGACTATCGCATCATAGAACAGAAATTAATGAATGAGATAGACCCGAAACCTTGGGAAGCATGCCTCACTATGGGCGCCAACTGGGGTTACAATAAATATGATACTGTCTACAAGAAGCCCGACATGATGATTCGCAATCTGGTAGACGTGGTCAGCAAAGGAGGCAATCTGTTGCTGAACATCGGCCCCAACCCCAAAGGCAGTTTTCCGGTACAAACCGAGCCCGGACTCAAAGCTTTCCGCCAATGGATGAAAACAAACCGGGAAGCCATCTACGGCACCTCTCCCTGGCATACTTACGGCGAGACTTCTCCCCTGGCCAATGGAAAAAGCGAAGAGGTAAAAGAAGGGTTCCACGATGCCGTATTCGACGGTACACCCGGCAATGCCATTCCCGATTTCAGATATACTGCCAAAGGCAACCATATCTACATTATTGTACGCCACGTGCCTGCCGGCGAGTTTACGCTCCGTGCCTTCAAGGGATACACCGACCGTATCAAGCGCATCACGTTGCTCGACAACAAGAAAGCCGTCGAATGGAAACAGACCGAAGAAGGACTACGAATCAGCCATATCCAACGCCCTTCCGACGCTTTTCCTGTCTATGTGCTGCAGGTAGAAATGCAAGCAGAATAAATACTCTCTCTTACATAAAGTTTCTTTTGCCGGTTCTTACTGCTTATCCTACGCGTCTAGTGATAAAAAGCAAGAACCGGCTTTAAGCATTCCCCGCCCTATGAATAAGCCTTTCACTCCCCAAGCATAAGCTTTTTCTTCCTTACATATACTACAGTCCATTGCTGTAGACTATACAGTCCGCTGCTGTAGACTATACAGTCCATTGCCGTAGACTGTACGGTCCACTGTGGAAGTCTGTAATAACCGACAGGAAGAAAAGACGTAGCTGACAGCAAGAAAAGGCTTAACACATAGGAAGAAAGGACATAAGGGGAGGGAGAAAGAAGACTGCCCCCCGTAAGCGGCAGAAACAGGCGGAAAACACAAAAAAAGAAGGGAGAATGCCAAAACGCTGAGACACCGCCCTGTTATGGAACGACAGTAGTCAGAGGTTTGGCACACTCCCTTATCAATCATCCTTTCGGATGAAAGGCGGAACGGATGATTATTTAATCACGCCCAATTCTTTACCCACCTTGATAAATGCGGCAATCGCCTTATCCAGATGTTCGCGTTCGTGACCGGCAGACAACTGAACACGAATACGAGCCTGTCCTTTCGGCACAACCGGATAATAGAAACCAGTTACATAAATACCTTCTTCCTGCATCTTGGCAGCAAAGTCCTGAGACAGTTTTGCATCATACAGCATCACTGCACAGATAGCACTTTGAGTCGGTTTGATATCGAAACCGGCAGCCAGCATCTTATCGCGGAAATAAGTTACATTGTCCATCAACTTCGTGTGCAGCGCATCGCTTTCTTTCAACATCTTGAACATTTCAAGGCTGGCGCCCACAATGGCAGGAGCAACAGAGTTAGAGAACAAATAAGGACGAGAACGCTGACGCAGCATGTCGATGATTTCTTTCTTACCTGTAGTGAAACCACCCATAGCACCGCCGAATGCCTTACCCAATGTACCGGTGAAGATATCCACACGTCCATACACATCGTATTGTTCGGCTACACCGTGACCGGTCGGGCCTACCACGCCTGCCGAGTGTGATTCGTCCACCATTACCAGTGCATCGTACTTCTCTGCCAATTCGCAAATCTTATCCATCGGAGCCACGTTGCCGTCCATAGAGAACACACCGTCAGTAGCAATGATGCGGTGGCGCTGAGCCTGAGCTTCCTGCAAGCAGCGTTCCAAATCAGCCATATCTGCATTGGCATAACGATAACGTTTTGCCTTGCACAGACGTACACCGTCAATAATGGAAGCATGATTCAATGCGTCAGAAATGATTGCATCTTCGTCGGTCAGCAGCGGTTCGAACAAACCACCGTTTGCATCAAAGCAGGCAGCATATAATATTGTATCTTCGGTTTTGAAATAATCAGAGATAGCAGCTTCCAGTTGTTTGTGCAAGTCCTGAGTTCCACAGATGAAACGTACAGATGACATACCAAAGCCATGAGAGTCCATTGCGTCTTTCGCTGCTTGGATCAAACGCTGGTTGTTTGACAATCCTAAGTAGTTGTTCGCACAGAAGTTCAACACTTCTTCTCCTGCATTTACTTTGATATCAGCCTTTTGGGGAGTTGTAATGATACGTTCGTTTTTATACAATCCGGCTTCTTTGATGCCAGCCAATTCCTTCGTGAGGAACTCTTTCATTTTACCATACATAGCTTTGATTTTATTAAGTATTAAAGATTAAGTTCAGATATTTCTCTTCGACGGACAAAGTTCTTATTTTTTTTTGAATTTCTGCAAAAATATAAAGAAAACTTTGATAAAATCTGAATGCTTCTGCCTATCTTTGCTCGCAAATAGCAAACTAACGTATTATTATTACACTATGAAAAATGTATTAATTATCGGCTCTACCGGTCAGATTGGCTCAGAGCTAACAATGAAATTAAGAAGTATTTATAATGGTAACATCGTAGCGGGATACATCCCCGGTGCAGAGCCCAAGGGCGAACTGGCAGAATCAGGTCCGTCGGCTATCGTTGATATCACTAACGAGCAGCAGATTGCCGAAACTGTATCAAAGTATCAGATTGACACTATCTACAACTTGGCAGCTTTGCTGTCGGCCGTAGCGGAAGCCAAACCGCAGCTTGCATGGAAAATCGGTATGGGCGGTTTGTTCAACGTGCTTGAAGTAGCCCGCACTATGAATTGTGCCGTATTTACTCCGAGTTCTATCGGTGTGTTCGGCAACAACACTCCGAAGGACAAGACTCCGCAGGACACTATCCGCAATCCGCGCACTATGTATGGTGTAACCAAAGTTTCCGGAGAGTTGCTGAGTGACTACTACAACATCCGCTTCGGTGTCGACACTCGTTCGGTACGTTTCCCGGGCTTGATTTCTTACGTGACTCCTCCGGGCGGCGGTACAACCGACTATGCTGTAGACATCTATTATTCAGCAGCCAAAGGCGAGAAATTCGTTTGTCCTATCGATAAAGGTACTTACATGGATATGATGTATATGCCGGATGCCTTGCGTGCCGCTATCGAAATCATGGAAGCCGACCCGAGCAAGTTCGTTCACCGCAACTCATTTAACATCGCTTCAATGAGCTTCGATCCTGAAATCATCTTCAACAAGATTAAGGAATACGAACCTAATTTTGAAATGGAATACAATGTAGACCCATTGCGTCAGGCTATCGCCGAATCATGGCCTAACTCACTGGACGACACTTGTGCCCGCGAAGAATGGGGCTGGAAACCTGAATACGACTTGGATACCATGACTAAGGACATGCTTGCCAAGCTGAAAGAACGTTTCAAGAAATAAATACTGTCTTAGGAAACCCTACAGCCTTCATAAATCGGTCTTGCCACCGGCTTGTGAAGGCTGTTTTCATAAGTAAAACAAGCTATGAACAAGAAACCGATTGCAACAAACCGGAAGGTCGTTACATTTGGAGAAGTGATGCTCCGTCTCACTGCTCCCGACTTCCGCCGTTTCTCCCAAACCAACGAATTCATTGCCACGTATGGCGGCAGTGAAGCTAATGTGGCTGTATCGCTCGCCAACTTCGGAATTCCCACAGAGTTTGTCACCCGACTGCCCGACAATGCAATGGCTCAGGCATGTATCGCATCGCTCCGTGCCAACGGACTGGGCACGGAAGGAATCGTACTCGGAGGAAAACGTATGGGGCTGTATTTTCTTGAGAGTGGCGCTTCGTTTCGCAACTCCAATGTGGTGTACGACCGTGAAGGGTCTTCTTTTGCCACCCTGCGCCCCGGCATGATAGACTGGGAAAAGATATTCGCCGATGCCGGTTGGTTTCATTGGTCGGGCATAGCCGCTTCACTGTCGCAAGAGGGTGCCGATGCCTGTCTGGAAGCCTTACAAACGGCCGACCGTATGGGCTTAACTATCTCCTGTGACCTGAATGTGCGCAAGAAATTGTGGAATTACGGACGTTCGGTTGCCGATGTCATGTTGCCCTTGGTGCAATATAGTGATGTAATCTTCGGTGCAGAGCCCGAATACCAAGAAGTTTTCGGCATCACTCCAGTAGGATTTCAAGCAGTGGACACTGCTTATCCGTTGGAGTTGGAAGGGTTCGAGGCATTCGGACAAAAGATATCGGATATAGTGCCGCGCTGCCGGAAAGTATTTTTGGAATTGCGCAACACCGTTACTTCCAACCATAATCTGCTTGCAGCCGTACTTTATTCCGACCAAACATTAAAATATACGGGTATTTACGATATTACTCACGAAGTCGACCGTGTAGGTACCGGAGATGCCTTTGTAGGAGGAATGATATACGGTTTACTTACATATCCCGACAATGACCAAAAAGCATTGGAGTTTGCTCTTGCCGCATCTGCACTGAAAAATACCGTATACGGTGACTTCAATCAGGTGACTGTGGAAGAGGTGGAAAGTCTGATGAAAGGAAATACATCGGGAAGGGTAGCCCGATAGAGAAGAGAAGAAGAAATAGATAAAAAAGAAAGGAGATTCCCTACTAAGGAATCTCCTTTCTTTTTATCTATTGACAATTATAATTCTTATTATGCCTTCTTTTCTTCTTCGGGCATCTTGTGACCCAAGGTCAGGTAAGCTACCGGAGCGGCAATGAACAATGAAGTCAAAGTACCGATAACGACACCCAGAATCATTGCAAATGCGAAACTGCGGATACTGTCTCCACCCAATACGAAGATACACAACAATACAATCAATGTACTCAGTGAAGTATTGATAGTACGGGCCAAAGTAGTATTCAGTGAATCATTGAACAACTGCATACGGTTACGTTTCGGATACAAGCCGAAGAACTCACGGATACGGTCGAAGATAACCACCTTGTCATTGATAGAATAACCGATAGCAGTCAGGATAGCACCAATGAATGTCTGGTCGATTTCCAATGAGAAAGGAACCCAGCCATAGCACAATGAGTAAGCACCGATAATCAAAGTGGTATCCACAGCCAATGCAACCGTTGCACCGACACTATATGCCACATTGCGGAAACGCAACAGGATATACAAACCGATAGCAACCAACGCAAGCAATACAGACCAGATAGCGGAAGTCTTGATATCGTCAGCAATACTGGGACCCACCTTCTGAGAGCTGATGATTGAACCGCCTGCACGGTTATCACGGTCGATAAATATTTCCAGTGTAGTGCCTTCGCCTAGCAAGTTACCGTCTTTCAAAGACTGATACAGGAACTCTTCAATTTCAGAGTCGATTGTAGGAGAGTCTTCAGTGATACGGTAGTTGGTAGTGATACGGATGGTTTTCTTGTCTGTACCCAAAGCGATAGCCTGTACGTTATCTTCAGTAATCTTCTGTTTCAGCAGGTCGCGAACAGTTTCCGGTTCTACTTGCTGTTCAAACTGAACCACAAAGTTACGTCCGCCGGTGAAGTCGATACTCTGAGCCAAACCGCGGAGAACGAATGAAACCACACACGCTACAATAATGATACCGAATACAGTGAACGAACGTTTCATCATACCCATAAAGTTATAATGAACATTCTGCATCAGATTCTTAGAAATGCCTGTCGTAAATGTCAATCCCAACCATTTGTCTTTGTTCATGAAGTGTTCGTAAACCACGCGTGTCAAGAACACGGCAGTAAAGAATGAACAGAGGATACCGATAATCAGTGTGGTAGCAAAACCGCGGATAGGGCCTGTACCGAAATAGAACAGGATGATACCGGTAATGATTGAAGTCAAGTTAGAGTCAAAGATAGCTGAGAATGCATTCGAGTAACCGTCAGCCAAAGCAGCCTTGACACCCTTTCCTGCTCTCAATTCTTCTTTTGTACGTTCGTAAATCAATACGTTGGCATCCACTGCCATACCCAGTGAAAGCACCATACCGGCAATACCCGACATTGTCAATGCAGCCTGGAATGAAGTAAGGATACCCAGCGTAAAGAAGAAGTTCACAACCAAGGCACAGTTGGCAACCATACCCGGAATCAGTCCGTACATAGCACACATGTAAATCATCAACAGAATCAATGCCACTACGAATGAAATGATACCCTGATTGATAGATTCCTGACCCAATGACGGACCAACGATATCTTCCTGAACGATACGTGCGGGAGCCGGCATCTTACCAGACTTCAATACGTTAGCCAAGTCCTTTGTTACTTCGGGAGTAAAGTGACCGGTAATCTGAGAATGTCCGCCGGTGATTTCACCGTTTACGTTAGGAGCACTATATACATAGCCGTCCAATACGATAGCGATAGCCTTATTTACATTATTCTTAGTCAAGACAGCCCAGCGACGAGAACCGTCAGTGTTCATAGACATACTTACGCAAGGTTTGCCGAAGCTGTCGAACTCATCCTTGGCATCAGTAATCACGTCACCTTCCAACGGAGCGCGTCCGTTACGTTCGCTTGACTTGATGGCATATAATTCGAAGATACGTCCGGTCTTGTCGAAATCAGCACCTTTCACGCCCCATTTCAGGCGAAGGTCTTTCGGCAACATTTCTTTTACCTCTTTCATGGCAAGGTAAGTATTTACCTGGGCAGTATCTTTATAATCAGCATAACCTACCACACAGCTACCATTCGGGTTCAACTGAAGAATAGAAGCCAACGGGTGTTCTTTCTTCATTTGTTCCATAGCAACAGTGTTGTTTGCAGATTCACCCTTCAATGCAGCAGCCAGACTGTCGGCAGCAGATACCGTCTTTGTATCAGCAGTCTCAACGGCAGTAGAGTCAGTAGCAGCATCATCAGTAGCAAGGATAGCACGCAATCTGTTATCGGCAGCAGTCAGATAAGGATAGATTTCTTTAGCATCGAAAGTTTCCCAGAACTCAAGGTTAGCAGAACCCTGCAAGAGTTTTCTCACACGTTCCGGTTCTTTGATACCCGGAAGTTCCACCATGATACGTCCCATCTTGCCTTCCAAAGCCTGGATATTAGGCTGAACCACACCGAAGCGGTCGATACGGGTACGCAATACATTATAAGAGTTATCAATGGCAGCTTTGACTTCTTCGCGCAATACCTTTTCTACGTCAGCGTCAGAGCTGCGGGTATTTACTTTGTCTTTCAACTGCTGAGTAGCGAACAGTTCAGCCAACTTTCCTTGTGGAGCTTCTTTCTTGTATTCTCTGACAAACAGAGTAATAAAGTCGTCCTGACTGGTAATAGACTGTTTGGCAGCTTCTGATATAGCCTTGTTGAAAGCTTCATCGGTTTTGTTGTCGGCCAATGCCTTCACCACATCCGGTACAGAAACTTCAAGGATAACGTTCATACCACCTTTAAGGTCCAGACCCAGACCAATCTCCATCTCACGACACTGTTTCAGCGTATAACTACCCAGATAAACTTTTTCATTCTGCATAGAATCAAGGTAGTGTGCTTCACCCTTCGGATCTTGTGCCGCTTTATTCATGTGATAGCGGGTCACAAAAGAGAAAGAAAGATAAAACACACATACAAGGGTAAGTAATACCGCAAAAACCTTTACAAATCCTTTGTTTTGCATGTTACTTTGAAATTTATTATTTTTACTTTTTGATTAATTCTTAGTTTATACAAGGTTGCAAATATAGTTTTTTTTTCACATTCGCACGGCATGAAACACAAATATTTGAATTTCAAACAAGAAAAAAGGCTGCAAAAGTATATTTCGCAGCCTAATTTGTTCTATTTCATGGGGTATTTTATTTCAGTCCTCTGTTTTTAAGCAATGGTTCCAAGCTCGGTTCGGCACCGCGGAACGTTCTGTAAAGCACCATAGGATCTTCTGTCCCACCCTTTTCCAGAACATTCCGGCGGAAAGAGTCTGCGGTATTTTTATCGAACAATCCATGTTCCTTGAAAGCTTCAAAGGCATCTGCGTCCAATACTTCCGCCCATAGATAACTGTAATATCCGGCAGCATAACCGCTAAGAATATGGTTGAAGTAGGTGGCACGATAACGGGGTGCGATTTCAGGAATCAAGCCCAGCTTGTCCATCACCGTCTTTTCAAAGGCCACTACATCCAGATTTTCGGTGTCGGTCAGATTATGCAATTCCATATCGAGCAAGGCGGCTGCCAACAGTTCGGTTGTCATAAATCCCTGATTGAAGGTATCTTGGTCCTGTATCTTCCGAATCAATTCATCGGGAATCACCTCACCGGTCTTATAGTGCTTGGCATATACCTTCAGCACTTCCGGCTCCATAGCCCAGTGTTCCATTATCTGCGAAGGCAGCTCCACAAAGTCCTGAGCTACATTCGTACCCGATACGCCCAAATAGTTACATTTGGTCAGCATTCCGTGAAGAGCATGTCCGAATTCGTGGAACATTGTCTCCACTTCGTCCAGTGTCAGCAACGAAGGCATATCGCCTGCGGGCTTTGTAAAGCTGGCCACATTATAAATCAATGGCCGCACATCGCCTGCCTGCTGGCGGAAGTTATCCATCCAAGCTCCCCCACGCTTGCCTGCACGAGGGAAATAATCGGCATAGAACAACCCCAAATAAGAGCCGTCGGCATCTTTCACCTCATAAACCTTCACATCCGGTTCGTAAACAGGAATATTATTCAGTTCTGTCAAAGTAATGCCATACAGTTGATTGGCAACATAATACAAACCGTTGCGCACATCATCCAAACTGAAATAAGGCTTGATTTCATCCTCATTCAGATTATATTTCTGTTGACGAAGTTTTTCGGCATAATACCACCAGTCCCATGCGGCAAGCTTCTCTCCTTTTCCTTCTTTATCCATGATTTTCTGCAATTCGGCAGCTTCCGCCTTTGCATTTTTCAAGGAATATCCCCACAGATTATTCAAGAAATCCATCACTGCCTTAGCGTTCTTTGCCATATTCTCATCCAACACGAAATTGGCATAGCAATCAAAGCCTAACAAATTGGCTTTCTCTAAGCGTAAAGAAATAATTCTCTTCAGAATCTCTTTATTATCGTTGGCATCCCCATTATTGCCGCGATTGACATAGGCCTCATAAATATTCTTTCTCAGCCCGCGGTTGTCGGCATACTGCAATAGCGGCAAACGGCTTGAGTTCTGCAAGGTAAACAGCCACTTACCTTCTTTTCCGGCAGCCTTGGCCTCTTCCGCCGCACCTGCTTTTACCCATTCCGGCAATCCTGCCAGTTCTGCTTCGTCCTCTATAACCAGCTGGTAAGCATTATTTTCATTCAAGACATGATTGCTGAACGTAATAGCCAGTGTAGACAGTTCTTTATTTATCTCCCTAAGACGGTCTTGCTTCCCAGCATCCAATCCTGCGCCCGCACGCACAAACGCTTTATAATATTTATCCAAAAGGCGATGTTGCTCTGTGGTCAGCGTTATTTTGCCTTCTTGCTCCTGTTGCTGCACAGCAGCCACACGCTTATATAAATCCTGATTCAGATAAATATTATCATTATGTCCGGAAAGCACGGGAGCAATCTTTTCGCTCAATGCACTCATCGCATCATTCGTGTCGGCCTCCGTCAATGCAAAGAAGACACCCCTGACACGTGCCAGTGTCTTTCCGCTATTATCCAACGCTACAATCGTATTCTCGAAGTCGGGAGCTTCCTGATTCTCCACAATTGCTTTTATCTCGGCATTCTGTTCTTCTATGCCTTTTAAGAATGCAGGCTCATAGTGCTCTATCTTGATTTTATCAAAATCGGGAGCGCCATACTCTGTCTGAAACTCCGTAAAGAACGGATTCGTTTCTGTCTTTTGTTCACATGCACACATTATACAACAAGTTGCTAACGTAAATACTAGTTTCTTCATACTCATATTAAATTAAAGGTAAACGAATTATTTCTTTGCCACAAAACACCAGATGGGATAATGATCCGAACTCTTTATTGTCTTGTCTACCGTACATTGATAAGATTCCAAATTCTTACTCAACAGGATATGATCGATACGAAAATAAAAATGGTTCTGATTATAAGATATCCCGAATCCGTTGCCCGACTGTACAAAAGCATCATTCAGCTCCTTCCCGATTACCCGGTGGGCATAAGATAAAGGAGAATCATTAAAATCACCGCAGACAATCACTCCCCCACCTTTAAAACCGGCAACCAATTTTGCTATGGAGTCAGCTTGCGAAGCGCGGATAGCCGAAGCCTCCGCCAGTTTGCCTATCAGCAAGCGAGAACCTTCCGACACTTTGGCCTTATCCGGGTCTTTTATCATCTCCCGATAGACAGCCTTGTCTTTCTCCGTCAACTTATTGGATTCCAGATGATTATTAACCACCAGCAAGGTGTCTCCCTTCACATTTATCGTATAGGCTACAGACCCATTGGTGCGGCTTTCATAGTCGACCGGATGCGCCGACAAGATAGGATAGCGTGAGTAACACCCCACCCCATTGACACCGGTCAGCTTATAGTAATGCTTATACGGATAGTCCCTCAAAGCATAATCCACATCCTTTTTAGTCAACCGATTGCTCAATATATATTCTTGCAGACAAATAATATCCGCATTACTGTTTCGCAGATATTCCAATACCGAATTAGGGTTATCCTTCAAGTTAGGATGTCCCTGTTCAAACGCCATCGTATTGTATGACAATATTTTAATGGCATCCTTAGGAGGTTCTTTTCCGAACAGATTGACAGGCATATAAGTACGGATAGCGCCAAAGCAACAGAAAAAAGTCAGGAGAGACAGCAAAGCATACCTGCGGTATACCACCAGCCAAAAGAGAAAGAATAAAACATTCGCTATTAGAAAAGCCGGAAACGCAAGGCCGGCACACGACCACACAGGGTGCTCCACCGGATTGATGTAAGAACTATACGCACAAATCAGCAATAATACCGCCATGCATATATTTATCCCCAATAATATCCAACCTAAAAGCCGACCGATATATTTCATATTCTATTTTTTACTTGCATCAAACAAGCTTTTCTTCTCATCCGACGTAAGACTGTCATAACCAGACTTCCTCAGTTTGTCCAATATGCGGTCTATCTCGTCACTATTCTGCTTCTTACGGGCATTATAGTCATAATCCTTCGCCTTATCGCCATAATGCACTTTCATTTTGGGCTTCTTCGGAGAACGACGTACCGTAAATCCGCCTGCCACCCAATCGATAAAACGGTTAATCCACGCCGTTGCATCATGTCCGCGAGTCAGCCCGGAGGCAAACCACCATCCGGCCAATGCCCCTCCCAAGTGTGCAATATGCCCGCCGGCATTGCCCGAGGTCATAAACAGTAAATCAGTCACCACCATAAACAGGGCCACATATTTCAACCGCACCGTTCCGATAAACATGAAATGTACCGGATAGTCAGGCTCACGGACAGCCGTTGCCACCACAATAGCCAATACAGAAGCCGAGGCCCCCAATAAATAAGAATAATAAAGTGAATCACTGAAATATGGAAAGACATTGTAAGCCAACATATAAAGCAAACCGCCACAAAACCCGCCTAAGATATACAAGCCGCGGAAATGCCTGGCCGAGAAGAAAGAAAGGAACAACTGTCCGAACCAATAGAGCCACAGCATATTAAACAGCAAGTGCAACACTCCGGCATGCATAAACATATAAGTAAACAGAGACCACGGCTGCCTGATAAACTGCACCGTCCATGCAGGCAACTCCAGATATTGCAGAATAAATGCACCGTTACGGTTAAACAGCATCCACAGAATTCCCAAAAGGGATGTCAATACAAACACCCCCACATTAATATATATAAACTGGATATATATATTACCCCGATTGAAACTGTTCTTTAAATCAGTAATAAAACTGCCCATTATTATTCTTTTTTCTCCAATACATTATTAATATAAAGCCAAATATCATTCCTCCCAAATGAGCGAAATGAGCAATGCCGTCAGCCGAGCTTCCGAAACCCAAGTAAATCTCCAACGCTGCATATCCCATCACAAAGTACTTCGCCTTGATAGGAAACGGAATGGGAAATACAAACATCTGACTATTGGGAAACAACATACCGAAAGCCAGCAAAATAGCATATACGGCTCCCGATGCCCCCACAGTAGTCATCAAATTGAGATATTCCGCCATCGGAATCACAGCAATTCCCGTATTGACCCCCTCATAATTGACCAACTCAGTGGCATACTGAATATATTGCACCCCCTCCTGCACCAGACCGGCACCGATACCGCACAATATATAATAGAACAGAAAACGTTTCGGCCCCCAAACCAGTTCAAGCGTACGCCCAAACATCCACACAGCAAACATGTTAAAAAATATGTGTTGAAAATTGGCATGCATAAACATATATGTAATCAACTGTGCAGGGTTAAAATCAGAAGCCAAAAAGAAATGCAGTCCCAGCAAGTCATTTAAGTTAATCCCATATTTTGTGGCCACCACACTTCCGAAAAAGCATAGCACGTTTATTATCAATATATTCTTTGTTACAACAGGTATACTATTCATATTCTTTTCTTCTATAATTCATTGATTGCTTGCAAATTTACAATTTTATTCTGTTATTCAGCAGAAAAACCCCATTCTCTTACGTTTTTTTGATTTTTGGCTTATCTTTTTTAGGCTATCTGTTTGATTTCTAATTTTGAAACTTTATATTTGTCCTTGATTTTGAAAATTCTTTTGTGTTACATTAATAATTAATCATTTTCATTATGAATAAGGCAGATCTTATCAGCGCAGTAGCCGCTGAATCAGGCTTGAGCAAAGCCGATGCAAAGAAAGCTGTTGAAGGAGTGGTTTCAGCAGTTTCAAACGCTCTGAAGAGTGGTGACAAAGTATCTTTAGTTGGTTTCGGTACTTTCTCTGTTGTAGAAAAAGCAGAAAGAATGGGTATCAACCCGGCGACCAAAGAGTCTATCACCATTAAAGCAAGAAAAGCAATCAAATTCAAGGCTGGTGCTGAATTATCGGAAGAAATCCAATAAATTGCTTATTTTAAACGTAAAGGACTTAAGAGAGGGGCGCCAGCAATAGCGCCCTTTTTCTTTAAACAACTGACAATCTATGAATATTACGAAAACAACCTTATTGAGATACCTCATTGGCACAGCTCTCTGTGCATTCTCAGCACAAACCATCAGTGCAGAAGGGAGTAAACTTCCTTATTGGAAAGATATCCAAACCGTAGCAGTAAACAAAGAAGCCCCCCGCACGGCTTTCATGTCATACGACAATCCGGACCGGGCACTGACCGGCAAATACGAAAACAGCCCTTATTATAAATTGCTAAACGGAAAATGGAACTTCTACTATGTAGATGCTTATAAAGATTTACCTGCCAACATCGAACAGCCCGGTGCCGGCATTGCATGGAAAGAAATCAATGTTCCCGGCAACTGGGAAGTACAAGGATATGGAACAGCCATCTATACCAATCAGCCATACGATTTCCAGCCCAGCAACCCGCAACCGCCGCATTTGCCCGAGGCCAATCCGGTAGGCGTCTATCAGCGCGACATCGAGATTCCCGCCGATTGGGACGGACGCGACATATATTTCCGTCTGGAAGGAGCTAAATCAGGCGTCTATGTATACCTCAACGGGAAAGAAGTCGGATATAGCGAAGACTCTAAGAATCCGGCAGAGTTTCTGATTAACAACTATTTGCAACCGGGCAAGAACTCATTGGTGGTGAAGTGTTTCCGTTACAGCACCGGTTCTTATCTGGAGTGCCAAGACTTTTGGCGTCTAAGCGGAATTGAAAGAGATGTATTCTTATTCTCACAGCCGAAGACTGCCGTTCAGGATTTCGAAGTAATCTCTACCCTTGACGATACCTACAAGAACGGTATCTTCAAACTGGACGTAAATGTGACTAACCATACCGCCGCCAACAAGAACGTAACCGTAGCTTACGAGTTGCTGGATGCCGATAAGAAAGTTGTCACCTCTGCCGAGACACCTTGCAGTGTCAGCGCAGACGGAAAAAACACCGTTACCTTCAATGCTGCATTAAATAATGTAAAGACTTGGACTTCCGAACAACCCAACCTTTATAAATTATTGATTTCTTTAAAAGAAGGCGGAAAAACAACAGAAGTTATTCCCTTCAATGTCGGCTTCCGTCGCTTTGAAATCAAACCGATTGACCAAATTGCAGGAAACGGCAAACCTTATATCTGCTTCTTTGTCAACGGTCAACCGTTAAAGATGAAGGGCGTGAACATTCACGAGCACAACGAAGCAACCGGCCACTATGTTCCCGAAGAACTGATGCGCAAAGACTTTGAGCTGATGAAGCAGAACAATATCAACACCGTCCGTCTGTGTCACTATCCGCAAGACCGCAAGTTCTATGAGCTCTGCGATGAATATGGCCTTTATGTATACGATGAAGCCAATATCGAAAGCCACGGCATGAAATACGACCTCCGCAAAGGCGGCACATTAGGCAACAACCCCGAATGGTTGAAACCCCACATGGACCGCACCATCAATATGTATGAACGCAATAAGAACTACCCATCTTTAACCTTCTGGTCATTGGGTAATGAAGCCGGAAACGGATATAATTTCTATCAGACTTACCTTTGGGTGAAAAACCGTGAAACCAAAGGCATGAACCGCCCTGTGAACTACGAACGCGCACAATGGGAGTGGAATACCGATATGTTCGTTCCTCAGTATCCCGGTGCAAGCTGGTTTGAATCGATAGGCAAAGAAGGCAGTGACCGTCCTATCATGCCATCCGAGTATGCACACGCCATGGGTAACTCCACCGGTGGCCTGTGGGCACAGTGGCAAGCCATCTATAAATATCCCAACCTGCAAGGCGGATATATTTGGGACTGGGTAGATCAGGGTATTTTGCAGAAAGATGAAAACGGACGTCCGTTCTGGGCATACGGCGGCGATTTCGGAAAAGACGCACCCAGCGACGGCAACTTCCTTTGCAACGGTATTGTCAACCCCGACCGTAATCCACACCCTGCCATGGCAGAAGTGAAATACGCTTATCAGAATGTAGGTTTCGAAATGACCGATGCGGCACAAGGCAAGTTCCTTATCACCAACCGTTTCTACTTCACCAACCTGAAGAAGTATATGATTGTATATGAGCTGAAAGCCAACAATAAGATTATAAGAAGCGGAAAAGTCTCGTTAGACATTGCTCCGCAGGCCTCCAAAGAATTCACGGTAAATGTAAACGGTTTGAAAGCCAAGAAAGATACCGAATATTTCGTCAATTTCCATGTCATTGCCGTCGAACCTGAAATCCTGATTCCGGCAGGTCACGAAATTGCACGTGACCAATTCCAATTGCCTATCGAGCCTTTGAAAGACGAGTTCATGGCAGGCAAGGGAATGAAAGCAGTGAAAAACGGAGACGAAATGGTAGTTTCGGGCAACGGAATGCAATTTGTCCTGAACGAAAAGAGCGGCATCGTTACCTCTTATAAAGTAAACGGCACCGAATATTTCAAAGACGGCTTTGGCATTCAGCCCAACTTCTGGCGTGCACCGAATGACAATGATTACGGTAACGGCGAGCCCAAGCGCACCCACGTGTGGAAACAGTCAAGCAAGGACTTCAAGGTGGCCCATACTTCATTTGCCGACAACACTCTGAGTGTCACTTACGCATTGCCTGCCGGCAACCAATACATTGTAAATTATACCTTTGGCAAGAACGGCAGCCTACATGTAGGTTGTGACTTCAAGGCAGCAGACATCAAAGCAGAAGTACCTCGTATCGGTGTACGTTTCCGTCTGCCGGCAGAAATGAACCAAGTTACCTACTTCGGTCGTGGTCCTGAAGAAAACTACATCGACCGCAAGGCAGGAACCATCGTCGACCTCTATAAGACAACAGCCGATGCTATGTATTACCCTTACGTCCGTCCGCAAGAAAACGGCCACCACCTCGATACCCGTTGGGTGTCATTGAGCAAAAAGAACGGTAAAGGATTACGCATCACATCCGACAAGACATTCGGTTTCAATGCATTGCGCAACTCAGTAGAAGATTTTGACTCGGAAGAAACCACTAATCGTCCGCGCCAATGGAACAATTTCTCAGCCGAAGAAATAGCCAATCGCAGCGAAGCTAAAGCAAAAGATGTTCTCCGCCGCCAAACTCATATCAATGACATTACTCCGCGTGATTTCGTAGAAGTATGCGTAGACATGCAGCAACAAGGCGTAGGCGGTTATGACAGCTGGGGAGCATGGCCCGAAAAATGGGCTTTGATTAACCCGAACCAGGCTTACAGCTGGGGCTTCACTATCACCCCGATGAAATAATCTTTTAAACTCTGCCATGGGATATTGGAAAGAACCCCATGGCAGGGTTTTAGATATTCCCCTTTCATTAAAGTTCCCATATCAGCCGGATTATTTCTTCACACGTATATACGCATCGGGCTACACGTACGTACGCATAAGCCTATGCATATATGTCATTTGATTAACGCAACCTTCAGCTAATAACAATCTGCCGGTCATTCAGGATGTCACTACATCTTGCGGTTGCACCAAGGTGAGTTACAGCAAGGAACCTGTCCGTTCCGGCGCGTCATTGGAACTGACAGTGACGTATGAGGCAGAAGAAAAAGGTCATTTTAATAAGATGATAACCGTGTATTGCAATACAAAGGCATCTCCGCTTCGGCTAATGATAGCAGGGAATGCCAAATAAATAGAGTTTAATTTAGAGAAACCCTTCCTTCCCTTGGGTTTCTCCTTAAAGAAAGGAGGATTAGTCCGATGCAAACTTAATGGAAATAATCAGAATCTGCAAGTCATGTATTTGCTTTTTCTGCGGTGGAGTTCTTTCCGACAAAAGATGAAAACAACTTTTATTAATCATCGAAACATAGAAAAGAGATGAAAAAGAATATTTTGAAAGCAACACTGGTTGCTGCATTTGCTTTGATAGCAGGATTTAATGTGTATAACTCTCAAAAGCCTGAGGGAATGTCGGATTTGGCATTGGCTAATGTGGAAGCATTGGCTAGTGGAGAAGACGATTGGTCATACCGTTTATTTCCGTGTGCACACAAACCTTGGAACGAATGTGTTTTAAGTACAGATACACGTCGTGATTCCTGTTCTTCATCGTCTTATTGCTAAAAAATAAAGCCAAAGGGATATTAAAACCTAGAAATACTGTTTAAACATTTCCTTTGGCTTAAATTAAATTTATTATGAGATTATTCTTTTTAATATTTCTAATCATGGTAGGTTGTGACCATCAGCATACCACACACCCCCATCATATAAAAGATTCTCTTGCATATAATATAGAGTCAGTCAAGATAACTCCTTCTAATAATATTTTAGAACTTAAATCTTACTATATAACTTCTCCTTTTAATTGTCAAAATATAGATGGAATTATTGCATATAATTATCGTTTACATTCATTAGACTTAATAGATTTATATAATCACAAAGGGATATCATCTATACCATTGCAAAGAGAGGGGCCTGATGGAATACCAGGAAGGGTAGCTGGAATACTCCCTTTATCAAAAGATTCTATTTGGATTTATGATGGAATTTATATGTATTTATTAAATAGTGCAGGTAGAGTAAACGAAAAAATTACTTTAGAGGATAGAGAATCTTTAATTATAAATACTAATTACGCTATAAATACAGCTAAATTCTCTTATAATCCAAAACGGCATTCATTATTGTATTTAACTCGAAAAGATGATTTTGTAGTAGAAGAATATGATATAAAAAAAAGAAAAAGGATTAAGACATATCCACTTTCATATTCAATAATAAATCCAAAAGGATCTTTGTTATATGCAGATATGGATGCACCTAATGTTAATTTTGTAGACAATAAAATAATCTATAATTATCCATACGAGTCTACAATATATCTATTAGACATGGATTCCGGAAAACAATTATTGATAGATGCCCCAAGTTGCTATACTTCAAATAAGGCACAGAAGTGCACTGCTAATGGATATTCTATTTGGGAGAGACACCGAATCGAAAATGTACACTTTTACGATATTATGTATTTACCGGAATGTAAAACATATATTCGATTGCATATAGGTGGAATTGATTTTTCAGAAAAAGAGTCTGTGCAAACATTGCTTGATAGGAGACCTATTTACATGATGGCTTTTGATAAAGATTTTAACATTATGGGCGAAAGTAAACTAGCAGAGAAACGATATAGTTGCTTTACAGGGTGGTGTGCATTGAGAAATTCTATATTGTTATTCAGTGAAAACAGTTTATCGGATTCTATTAGTTATGAAACCTTGAATATAGATATTATCAGCTCAATTAGAGGTCTTTAATATCCCCTATGATTAAATACTACAGGAGATAATTGAGTAGAGTAGGAAAAAGTATTAAATTCGAGTATGCCAAATAAATAAAGTTTAATTTAGAGAAACCCTTCCTTCCCTTGGGTTTCTCCTTAAAGAAAGGAGGATTAGTCCGATGCAAACTTAATGGAAATAATCAGAATCTGCAAGTCATGTATTTGCTTTTTCTGCGGTGGAGTCCTTTCCGATAAAAGATGAAAACAAGATTAATAAATCATCGAAAAAACAAAAAGAGATGAAAAAGAATATTTTGAAAGCAACACTGGTTGCTGCATTTGCTCTGATAGCAGGATTTAATGTATATAACTCTCAGAAATCGGATGTGATGTCTGAGTTGGCTTTGGCTAATGTGGAAGCTTTAGCAAATATAGAGGGTGATACTACTGATCATTATTACTGTAAATCTGGTGGACCTTATTGTGATTTGTATCTCAATGGACAAATGGTCTTTCAATCTCGTTCACATTTTCCTATTGGAAAATAAATATTTTAATTAGAGCCTAAATATCATTTAGAATTAATATATTCTTCAAAGTTAATATGATGTTACTGTCCTAGAAACAGATACGTTGCTTTTCAGTACTCTAAAAGCTTATTTTAATATCATTATTTAACAAGTAAGAGTTATATTAATACTAAATGATGTTTTGGTATAAAAGTAAATAAATGAAGAAAATCATATTCAGCCTTCTGTGCTTAAGTTGCTTGTTGGGGTGTAAGAAATCGAATGATTTTTTCCCACACGAAATATGCATAACAGGAAAAATGTTGTCTGTCGGAGATAGTTTAGGTATACCTTTCACTATAAATATTGCTAATGGTTATTTTATATTTCGCGACTTCTATGATAATACCTGCCTGACAATGCTAAAATCAGATATGTCATTTTGTTATCATTTTGGAGAAAGAGGCGAAGGCCCCAATGAAGTTATTGACCTCGGTCCGGTCCTTGTCAATGGCTCTAGCTTTTCTGTCTATGACGGTGGGAAAATGTCATTATTAACTTATTCGACAGACAGTCTTTTACAACATATAGACAGACCTTTGGTTAGCTTCAAGACGGAACTTGAAGGCAGTATTATATCATTAATAAATATATCCGATTCTGTTTATATTGCTACAGGTTCTTTTCCATGTGATAAACGTTTTAGCATATTGAACTCTAAAGGAGAAATGATTAATGCATGGGGTGAATACGAAATCAAAGAACAAGAAAAAGATATACCTTTTTATATCAAAGGAGTTGCTTATCTATCAGATATGGAACGTAAACCCGGCTCTAACCGTTTTGCGGTAGCAACAAGATATGGCGGTGTGTTAGAGATATACGACTTTAATCCTCAGAATATGTCTATAACAAAAGTTGCAGATGGAGCAAAATTTTTTACTCCACGTTTAACAACCATAGACATTCAGGGGAGCTTAAATTTTGCACCGGATAAGGATACGCGATGGGGGTATCTGTATTTATCTTCTGATTCTCAATATATTTATGGTCTTTATTCGGGGATGTATCAAAGAGAAGGCGAGCCCTTTATTTCCGGAAATACCGTTCATGTTTTTAGTTGGGATGGTCTGCCTATATGCCAATTGATATTAGATAAACGTGTCAGAGACATTGCCGTGCAGGGGAATAAATTATATGGTTTATATGAGGACACAGAAATTGGATATGAGATAATTGAATATGTTTTACCCGATAATTTGAGATAGTATGAGATTAATATTACTTATATTTATAAATGCATTATTTCTCTTTCCTTGTAATATAGCATCGCAAGAAATAAAAGCAAATGATGTTACACTCATTGCTTCTCCAAAGGATAAAGATGTTTGTGTCATTAAAATCGATAAGGATTATTTTTTAGCACATGTGTCAGATGTACGGTTGATTAATCCTCTGGCAATGGAGTCTATCGAACTTTTCTTACCGGATAGTGATTATTTTAAATGTGTAAAGAAAGAACAGCCTTTATTATTTGAGAATATACAAGCTGTTTTTGTAATAGAAAAGAAAAAAGGCAAGAAACTTCCAAATAAGTTCACGAAATAAATTGTAAATCTTTGCAATCTGCCAAAAAGATAATGGAGGTATATTGGATATTGGTTAATCAAAAGGAGATAAGATGCTGATAATTTATATATTTTGAAACTATAAAATGGAGTATAGCGATTTGATTAGAAAAAGAATAGGCGGATAGCAGGCAGACTGTTAACCATATTGTTCAGTATTTGTATTCTGATTATAATCTTCATATTCTTTCAGGTCACCACTTTCGCCACCTTCCATATTCCTTCCGACTCCATGTATCCCGCTTTACAGGCAGGCGATAATGTGTTGGTGAACAAATGGATAATGGGAACCCACATCTTCAATATCTGGGATGCATTGGAAGAAAAGGAAGTGAAGATTCACCGGTTGCCGGGAGATACGCTGGAAATAAGGAACGGATTCTATAGGATACGCGGGATAGAGGAAAAATTAGGCAAAACCACATGCGGAACTGGGAGGTTATCAACGACAAAAACTGGAACAGGATGCAAAGATGATAATGGAAAAAGAACCGAAAATACAATCCACAGCAATAAAACAGATGAGAGAAGAAATAAAGAAGCTGGTTATCAAGGAATAAAATATTCTTTTACTATATTTGCATTCTCATGCACATTAGGGGTAAAGCTATTTCTATGTAATCTTACTTTTTAACAAAGAGTATGCATATATGGAAATAATCAGAACCAGCAAGTCATGTATTTGCTTTTTCTGCGGTGGAGTTCTTGCCGATAAAAGATGAAAACAAGATTAATGAATCATCGAAAAAACAAAAAGAGATGAAAAAGAATATTTTAAAAGCAACACTGGTTGCCGCATTTGGTTTGATAGCAGGATTTAATGTGTATAACTCTCAAAAGTCGGATGTGATGTCTGACTTGGCTTTGGCTAATGTGGAAGCATTGGCTAGCGGTGAAGAAGGTATTGGAAAGGGCTTATTGTATGGAACAGAGCCTGATGAGAATAACCAATGTCACTATTGCTGCTGCCCCGGTGATAACGATTGCGGAGCTGCAGCTTGTAGCGGATGCTAAATATTTACTAGTGGATAATAGAAAACATTTTATGTCTTTTCTCACTAATCTTTCTATTATCCACTAAAATTTATCAATTATGAAATTATCTATAATTACATTATTATTAATATTATTGCTATGTGGTTGTAGCACAAATCCTCAAAATGAGAACGGTAAGTTTATAAGGATTGACATAGAAAATTCAGCCAATAATCCATTCAATTTATCAAATCTTTCAAAAGAGGTGAGTTACATAAAACTTGAAACAAATGATTCATGTTTAATAAACAGTATAAAGGCAATATTCTATATTGACAATCAGATTATAATTAGAGACAATAACTCTATTTTATTTTTTGACAATACCGGAAAATTCCAATATAAAGTTAATCACCAAGGTGATGGACCAGAAGAATATCTTCGATTATCTGACTTTGATATTTGCTCTAAGAATGAGACAATGCACATATTGGATACGAGAAAAAAACAAATATTACAATACGATATGAAAGGGAAATTTCAGAATAAAAAAGATATTAATTTTTGGGCCATTGGGATGCAGCTTTTTAATGATTCCACGAGTATTTTATATAGTGGGAATCAAATATCACAAAACCAAAGTTATAAATTTACAATCTATAATAACATTAAGCAGACCGTATCGGGTGGATTTTACCCTATTTCTCAGAAAAAGTCCAATTATCTACATGTTCATAATAACAGTAATTTTAGTAAATATGGAAATGAATTCTTATTCTACGAATTGTATAATGACACGATTTACACTTTAACTTCAACAAATTGCATCCCTCGCTACTATCTAAATTTTGGCGCTTCAAGAATTCCGAATTCATATTTCGAGAAAGATTATAAAAACATCATGGAATTCCAAAATGAAATGAGCAAAAATGTTTTTTCATATGGTATAAGTTCATTGCTCAACTTTCACAATAATATATTGCTCTCTTATTTCCATAATAAGAAAAAACACTTCCTTTATTATAATAAAAACGATAATAGTAATGTATCTTTCCATCAAATAACTGATCAAAATCTATTTAATGATTTCATCATTGATATCAAGAAATATAAAGTGAACTTTTATTCTTACGAAAATTATTTATTTACTATTTTCGACAATGAACTCTACATAGACGGGAATAGTAAAATTAAAGACAAAAAAATACAGGATGAACTCTCGGCAGTTAGCATAGATGATAATCCAATTATAAGAATTTGTAAAATTACCGATTAATAATTATGGTATCATCCGACTTGCATCCTTCAAAACAGAAAAGCAGAAACGCAAATTCACCTTGAAGAGCGTAAAAAATAGCAATAATCAAAAGCATTCTCTGCTTTGTTTAAAGATAACAGAAAGGATTATAAAAACAGTAAAACTCATGAGAGCAGAAAGAGGGTGGAAATAAACATATTTTTCTTTGCCGGAAGATGTTCTTCCCACCCTGCGACTCTCTTCTAAAAGAAAGGAGTGTTATGCCAATGCAAACTTAGCGTAAATTATCAGAATAAGCAAACAGAAGAGTTGCTTCTTCTGCGGTGGAGTTCTTTCCGATAAAAGATGAAAACAAGATTAATGAATCATCGAAAAAACAAAAAGAGATGAAAAAAAAATATTTTGAAAGCAACACTAGTTGCTGCATTTGCTCTGTTGACTGGGCATAATATACATAATTTTTTTAAAACTGAAGACATGTCGGACTTGGCATTAGCTAATGTGGAAGCATTAGCTGACGATGGTGAAGCAGTAATCACTTGTTCACGTTCATGCTCAGATGGAATTGGCAGATGTTACATCAGAAGTAATTCGGGTCATTGTGCATTTACCGGTTACCAAGACGATTCATGTAGTTGCTAGTCTATTTATTTAAATAAAAAGAAGATGAAAAAATACATTCTCTCAATACTCACAATAATAGCATGTGTTTCCTCCTGCAATATTAAACCGATAGATAATTTTAAAGGCATTACATTGAAGGTCAACTTAAAAGGAGATACTGTAAAGTTTGGTGATTTGTTTTCTAAAATGGAAATTATACCTTTAGAAACATTGGACAGTTGTTTAATAATGAATATTGAAAAAATTGAATTACACAATAACCAATTGTTTATTTTTGATAATTTGAGACCTGCTTTATATGTATTTGACAAAAAAGGAAAATACATAAAACAGATTGGAAAAAAAGGAGAAGGTCCTGATGAATTTCAGGTAATAACAGATGTATTTATTGACAAAACAAGAAATGTTATATTATTCTTAAGTCACTTTGGAAGTGTGCTAATTTATGATATAGAAGGCAATTATATTGGCCGAGAAATGTTACCCATTAAGAATAATTATTATTCAATTGCAACGACAGGAAATAATAATTGGGTATTATGGTCATGTGTAGATGCAGATGAAAGCGGCATAACTGTTGTTAATAAAGATTCAATGCTTCCCATTTATGAAACATGGCACAATGACAGAATGTTAGATATGGGATTAATGAAGCCCTTCTACCAGTATAATAAAATATCTTTTTTTTCATCTGCATATCAAAATACAGTATACCAAATTAAAACGGATAGTTTAATAAGTGCATATAAATGGGATTTTAACAAAGATAATATAAAAAGTGGTATGCTCGAAGCATATTCTAAAATAAAAAATGGAAGTAAAAGAAACAACAAAATATTAAAAGATTTAGAAGAAGGAATACTTCCATATTCAATGGAAAGGCATAATCAAAATGAGCAATATTATTATGTAGCTTTAAGAAAAGGAGTCGGTATAGATCGTCCCTGGATTAATGTATTTTATAGAAAAAAAGATCATAGTACTTTTGTTTTTGAACAAATAGAAGAAGGGGTTAGTATTCGTCCAATATTGTTCACAAATGAAGATATTATTTCGACTTTATTACCCGAAGATTCTTTTTCATACAAAAAAATGTTACCACAAAACGAGTACGAAAAAATAGTATCAAGGAACTCGGACGACAATCCATGTCTAGTAAAATTATCTTTTAAATAGAGCAAGGAAGTGTTACCACGTATTATATTTATAGTGTTGTTACTTTGGATATGTTTTTCCTGTAATAGAGGAAATAATATCAAAGAGAAAAATATCATTATACAATGGGAAAATAAAGAAATCATTTTTCCAGATAGTCTTAACTTTGTCATTTTCGGAAAACAAAATACCAAGCATTTGATTCATCAGTCCGAATATAAGGATACCTTCACTTATCCGGTTTGTCTCGATGAAAAGGATGATTTTAATGCATTAAACCG
>ENA-ORSB01001182-ORSB01001182.1-human-gut-metagenome-genome-assembly--contig:-NODE-1182-length-25766-cov-3.115631_pt1 | contig 25766 bp, 20 predicted proteins | sample MGYA00242180_ERZ509144 | MGnify/ENA primary metagenome ERZ509144 (study PRJEB26280, sample SAMEA2338661) | human gut metagenome | biome: human gut; feature: human-associated habitat; material: faeces...
GGTCACGGAAATGGCATGGTAGAGCGACGCAACGAGGAAATCCAGCCCTTGCATGTCCGATGTGCGCATCTCGCGCCTGGGCGCTTCGTAGGTCTTGCAGATGCGTTTGTAATCGCAGCATACGATATCGTACCCACCGTTTTCCCCGATGGCCGCCACCAGTTTCTCCAGCATGCGGGAGTCCCAGACGTCGTCGCCGTCGAGAAAACAGATGTAGTCGCCCTGCGCATGGCGGATACCCGTCTCACGGGCCCTGGCAGTTCCCTGATTGACAGTCCTTACGACGACGATGCGCGCGTCGCGCTCCGCGTGGCGGCGTGCCACGGCCTGCGAACCGTCCGTCGACCCATCATCGACGACGATAGCCTCGAAATCCCCGTACGTTTGCCGTCCGACCGAATCGAGGCAGGTATCGAGATAGTTTTCCAGGTTGTAAACCGGAATAATGACCGATACCGCGGGCTTTGATTTTTCCCTTTCCTCCATCTATGCAATCCAATTTATCGCTTTCACGATCCGGCTGCCGGCTCCGTCGTAAAAATCCATGTTTCTGTATAATATCCCTTTATCGTGCCAGACGCCGCCGCAAACTGGTACGCCAGCGCAATCCTGTCGTCAGCATGACGACGACCGGGCGCATGACCCGGTAACGGTCGAGATCCAGCAAAAGCATCCGTGCCCGCGAATAGCGCGCCCTGAGCTCGTCCCGGTAACGGCCGGCCGATTCGCGCAGGTCGCAGACAAACGCCTGGTTCCCGACCCACGGACTGCGGCTTTTGCAGACATAGACCGAATACCAGCGTACCTTATTCAGCAATGCATAGAATTCGGCATGTCCCCGAAGCGATTCGCCGTGCCGTTGTAACTCCCGTTCCACAATACTACAAAATAAGCAGCAGTATTCAAAATCGAAGTTTCGGTGATTGGACGACGACGGCCGCTGCACGTAATCATATCCCACGTAGTCGATGAAATGGACGCGGGGAAGGCGGCAGGCGATCTGGATGTTGATCATCGTATCCTGACCCAGTCGTAACGGATAGTGGTTGAGCCCGTTATTGAAAAGTTCCCGCCGATAGAGTTTGCCCCAGAGTGTCACCCAGATCGAATGGCGAAGCGTCGCCTCGAGGAACTCGAGCCCTTCCATATCCTCCGTCCGGGATTCACGGTAGATCGCCTGATAGGTCTTGCAGACCCGTTTGAAATTACAGCATACGATATCGTACCCGCCATTCTGCCCGATCGAGGCGGTCATCTCCTCCAACATGCGCGGTTCCCAGAAATCGTCGCCGTCGAGGAAAGCGATGTATTTTCCCCGGGCCCGGGCAATACCCGTTTCGCGTGCCCGCGCAACGCCCCGGTTCGGGGTGCTCACCACGATGATCCGCGGATCGCGCTCCGCATAGCGACACAGGAGCCCGGGCGTACCGTCCGTGGAACCGTCGTCCACGACGATAGCCTCGAAATTCCCGAGCGTCTGCGTCAAAACCGATTGCAGGCACGTATCGAGATACCCTTCCAGATTGTAAGCGGGGATGATTACAGAAACCTCGGGAGAGGGTAACTTGCTTTGAGATTCGTTCATTTATTTTATGTAGTTTGTTACTGCTTCTGCGATACGTTCGCCGTCCAGGGCGGCAGAGATGATGCCCCCGGCATAACCGGCGCCTTCACCCGCGGGGAAGAGCCCCGCGGTTTGGGGATGCATGAGCGTCACGGGGTCGCGCGGAACCCGGACGGGCGACGAGGTGCGCGACTCGACGCCCACCACGACGGCTTCGTTCGTCACGAACCCCCGCATCCGCCGTCCGAAGGTGGCGATCCCCCGGCGCAGCCCCCCGCCGATAAACGGGGGCATCCACTCATCGAGCCGCGAAGGAATAATACCGGGGATATAGGAGGTTTTCGGCAAGGCCGCACTGGGGCGCCCCGCCACGAAATCGGCGACGCGCTGCGCCGGGGCGACCTGATGCTCGCCGCCGTGCTGCCGGGCCAGCTCTTCGAACTGCTGCTGGAACTTCAACCCGGCCAGCTCGCCCCATTCCGCACGCAGGTGCTCGAAATCTGCGGGCCGCACTTCGGTCACCATGCCCGAATTGGCATAGGGTGACGTGCGGCCGCTGGGCGACATGCCGTTGACCACCGACTGAGCGGCATCGGTCATGGCCGGAACGATGAACCCGCCGGGGCACATGCAAAACGAGTAGACCCCGCGGCCGGCCTCCTGACTCACCAGCGAATAAGCCGCCGCCGGAAGGTATTCGCCCCGCGTCTGGCAGTGGTACTGGATCGAGTCGATCAACGCCTGCGGATGCTCGATACGCACGCCCATGGCAAAGGCCTTCGCCTCGACGCGCACGTCCCTGCGGTAAAGCAGCTCGTAGATATCGCGTGCCGAATGCCCCGTGGCCAAAATGACCGGCCCGCGGAAGGTCTTCCCCGTGTTCGTCTCTATCCCCACCACCGTGTCTTTCTCGATGAGCAAGGCATCCATACGGGTCTCAAAATGCACTTCTCCCCCACAGTCCAGAATCGTCTTGCGCATATTCTCGATGACTCTCGGAAGTTTGTCCGTCCCGATGTGGGGATGGGCGTCTTGCAGGATGGACACACTGGCTCCGTGCTGACAGAATACATTCAGGATTTTCTCCACGTTCCCGCGTTTCTTGCTCCGGGTGTACAGCTTTCCATCGGAATAAGCTCCTGCGCCGCCTTCCCCGAAACTGTAATTGCTCTCGCTGTCCACTTTATGCTCACGCGATATTTTGGCCAAGTCCAACTTACGGTCGCGGACGTTCTTACCTCGTTCCACGATGACGGGACGATACCCTGCCTCAATCAGGCGCAAGGCGGCAAACAGTCCGCCGGGACCGGCACCGACCACAACCACCTGCGGACATCCCTCCACATTCCGGTATGCCGTACGGACAAATTCATCGTCCTCCGGCTGCTCATTGACATACACCCGTACCTTCAAGTTGACGAATATCGTGCGCTGACGGGCGTCGATACTGCGTTTCAACACCCGTATGGCCGTCAGCGTCCGTTCGTCCTTTCCTTTCTCGCGGGCGACGTAACGGCGCAAGGCCTGCTCGTTGGCTGCCGTTTCCGGCAAGACCCTGAGTTGGTATTCTTCTATCATATCCTTATCGTTATCTGTTCGTTTAACCGAAAAGCGCACGGAGCGCCTCTTCCACTTTCCGCACCGGGACAAGTTCTATCTTCAGTTTCGACGTGTCGAATCCCTGCAAGTTGTGGCGCGGGACAATCATTTGCCGGAAACCGAGCTTGGCAGCTTCCGCCACGCGCTGCTCGATACGGTTTACCGGACGTATCTCGCCGCTCAAGCCGACTTCCCCGGCCATGCAGACGCCGCTTTCGATGCCCGTGTCCACATTGCTGCTCAACACGGCGGCAATGACGGACAAGTCGATGGCCGGATCGGTCACTTTCAATCCTCCGGCTATGTTCAGGAACACGTCTTTCTGCGCCAGTTTGAACCCTACCCGCTTCTCCAACACGGCCAGCAACATATTCAACCGGCGCAGGTCGAAACCGGTGGCCGAACGTTGTGGCGTGCCGTAAGCCGCCGTGCTGACCAAGGCTTGCGTTTCGATGAGGAAGGGGCGTACGCCCTCGATGGCCGAAGAGATGGCGACGCCACTCAGTCCTTCGTGATTCTCGGTGAGCAACAGTTCCGAAGGATTGCTCACCTGCCGCAAACCGTCTTGCCGCATCTCGTAGATGCCCAACTCGGCCGTGCTGCCGAAACGGTTCTTGATGCTGCGCAGGATGCGGTACATATAATGTTGGTCGCCCTCGAACTGCAACACGGCATCCACGATATGTTCCAACACCTTGGGGCCGGCCAGTGTCCCCTCCTTATTGATATGGCCAATCAATATCACGGGGATGTTGCTCTCCTTGGCGAATTTCAACAACAGCGCGGCGCACTCGCGCACCTGCGAGATGCTGCCGGGCGAACTGTCCATGGCCTCTGTCATGATGGTCTGTATGGAATCGATGACCACCAACTGCGGCTGCTCGTTACGGACGTGCAGGAAAATCTGGTCGAGCGAAGTCTCGCACACGACCATGCAAGACGAACGGGACAAGAACCCTTCCCGTCCGTCCGCCTTTCCTCCTGCCCTTGGCACCAAACGGTCGGCACGCAACTTCAACTGCCGCGCACTCTCCTCTCCACTGACATAAAGCACCCGCTTGTCCGTCATCTTCAGTACGGTCTGCAAGACTAACGTGGACTTCCCGATGCCGGGTTCCCCACCCAGAAGCACCAATGAGCCGGGCACCAGCCCGCCGCCCAATACGCGATTCAGTTCCTCGTCGTGCATGTCCAACCTCGGTTCTTCATCGGTCACAATCTGTCCCACGGGAATGGGCCGCCTACGCAACGGTTCCCCCGGCAACGCCTGGTGGAATCCTCCTGACGCGATGGCCGACGTACCCTCCTTACGCACAGTGAATTCCTTAAAAGTATTCCATTCCCCACACGCAGGGCAACGCCCCACCCACTTCGGTGATTCCTGTCCGCAATTCGCACACACATAGACGGTCTTATCCTTTGCCATAGCCTTTCCCTGTTCTTTGAAAGGATAAAAGTACAGAGTTTTTCCGGAGTGACCATAAAAATGCGGGAGAAAATATCTCCCAATCCCAGAAAACATACCATCAAAACTTGCTATCCAACGGTGCACTGACCATCAACAAACAAGGCATACCAAGCAATACCGATAAGAATAGGAACACCTTTCATATTGCCACGCGAGACTAACAAAATAGCAAATATACAACACTTTTTACTTGCAAAAAGAAAGTATTCCCACGATTTCCGCTTGAACAAAAACGAAACTTTAGTGCCATTTAAAATGGAATAAGTTAAAAAAGCAGCCCAAAAACTGATTTTATCCGTCATTTCCACCCATTTTTCCCTATTTTTCTCCTGCGAACGGAAAAAAGTTTGGCTGAAAGCGATTTTCCATTCTCCGCAGACTGACGTTTCATGCTCGACTTTTCGCTGAAAAACACACCGGAAAGCACTCAAAACAATGGGTTAAAACAGGATTTTTTCTCTAACTGCCGCTTTCCTATCTCCCTAAGAACAAAAACAAAATGCAAACTTACTTTCCTCCTCACTTACTCCCTTAAAAGTTTCCACCGCCCAATGCTCGCTTTTCGTTTTCAGAAAGACGGTAAAAATACCGCGAAAGCTTTCTCCGTGTACAACCTCGACTTCCAAAATAACACGTATTTTCACACCGTATTTCCCTCCGGACGCAAATACGCCATTCTCACCACCCCCTCACTGACGTTTTGGCATTCTGACACTTTGCCCATTTACCATCCCGATGCCGGTTCGTCATGACGGGCGGAACATTTCAGCCAGTCCGGCAAACGAACAAAAGCGGGAGGAGATTCCGTTTTGTGTCCATACCATGTCATGCGGACTGATGACTGCAAGGCTCGCTGCCCCTTCTCCGCCCTCGTCCGGCGCAACGGGGCGGAAACCATGCCGCACCAAAAGGTTCTGTGCCCAATAACGCAATGCCTCATCGGCAGCTTCCAGACGAACCACTCGGCTGTTACGGTTCTCCGGGGCATAGATGCCGCGAACCGCATCGAAACGGATGGACGTGCTACCAAACAGCCGGTCCATCGCCCCCGACAGCACCAAGTCCTCGGTCGTCCCACACAGCATCTCGCGTTCCTGCGTCATCAGCCATAAGCGGTCGGACATGGCCAAAGCCTGATCCACATCGTGCGTGGAAAGCAAAACGGCCTTGTGTTCTTCCACCGCCAGTTTCCGGAGCAGGCGCATCACTTCCATACGGCTCTCCACATCCAGAAAAGCCGTAGGCTCGTCCAAGAGAATCAACGGGCATTCTTGTACCAGCACCTTGGCAATCATGGCTTTCTGACGCTCCCCGTCGGACAGTTCGGCCACATAACGACGCGCCTTTCCGCCCATGCCGACCTCTTCCAACGCCCGCCATACCAAGGCTTTGTCGGCAGAAGTCAAACGTCCGAAAAAACCGGTGTACGGTTGACGCCCCAAAGCCACCAGTTCGTAAACGGTCAGCCCGCCTGCCTGCATGCGGTCGGTCAATACCACACCGATGGTTTTGGAACGCTCATGCGCACTGTAAGCCTCCAAAGGCCTCCCCATGAGTTCCAGACGGCCGGACAAAGGGGGCTGCATGCCGGCCAACGTACGCAACAAAGTGGACTTTCCAGCTCCATTGCATCCTAACAAACAGGTCAGTTCGCCCCCCGACAGACAGAAATCCAACCCTTGATGCACTTCCGCCACCTGCTTTCCCTGACGGTATCCCGTAGCAATCCCTTCTCCTTCGAGCACTATCTGCTTTCCCATTAATTAAAATATTGTATTCTACGTTGGTTTACAATGACATAAATAATCACCGGCGCACCCAACACGGGTGTCACGGCATTCAGGGGGAGAAGTCCCGCCTCGCCGGGCAGGATACAAATCAAATTGCAAAGCAAGGCCACCGCCCCGCCGCTCAACAACGTCACCGGCAACAAGGAATTATGGTTCGACGTGCCCAGCAACAACCGGGCCACGTGCGGCACGGCCAACCCGATGAACGACACCGGACCGCAAAAAGCCGTGACCACAGCCGTCAGGATTCCCGTAACCACCAACAACATGCTGCGCGTACGACGCACGTTCACTCCAAGGTTCTCCGCGTAACGTTCTCCCAACAACAAGGCGTTCAACGGCTTAATCAACAGGATGGACATCAGTAACCCGAGTGAGGTGAAAGCCGCAAACCACGGCAGTTGTTCCAACGAAACGCCTCCGAAGTTGCCCATCCCCCAAACCATGTAAGAGTGCACGCCTTCGGCTGTGGCAAAGAAATTCAGCAAGGAAATGGCCGACGAGGCCACATAGCCCATCATGATGCCGGCAATCAACAGCATGACGCTGCTACGTATCAGCGTGGAAAGAAAAAGAATCACCCCCATGACCAACACGGCACCGGCGAAAGCACCGGCCACCACTGCCAGAAAGCCGGAAAAAGAAAAAGTGCCGGCCGACACCATTCCGCCTCCGACCAACATGACCAAGGCCACCCCGAGGCTTGCCCCCGAACTGATACCCAAAATCGACGGGTCGGCCAACGGGTTATTGAACACCGTCTGCAACATCAGGCCCGAGGCGGCCAAGGCGGCCCCACAGCACCAGGCCGTCACGCACAAAGGCACGCGGGATTCCCACACGATGAACGACCAGGCTTCGTTTTCCACCGTCCCACCCGTCAACGCGCCCCAGACCGCTCCGGCCGGAATGTCCACCGAACCGAGCAGCAGGTTAGCCGCCGCCAACACAAAAATGACGACGACCAATATTCCTCCGCACACATATCCTTTACGCTCCACCGGAATCATCTTTTTCAGTCCGCTAATTTACGAAAATATCTGCCACCTTCCGTCTTTGCCACGTCCGGATGGAATATTTTTATCAAATCTTCCAGCAACCATTCGGGATGGAAGGGCGTTTCTTCATAGTAAGGCACCCTCCCGGTATTGCAGCCGTACACCCGCCGTTCACGGAAAGCCCGGAATCCGACGTATGGTGCATAATCGTTTTTCAGGTCCCGATAGGTCTTATCCTCCGGCATGTTGTACTTAATCAGCCAAATGTCGGCATCCTTCGCTTTCTCATACACCGTCTCAAAGCTCAGGGGAGACGAGCCGCTGTTCTTCAAATCACTGAAAACATAGTCGGCACCGGCATCGGCAAACGTCCGTCCTACCGTACTGCGCCCTCCCGGTACATACCACGTGGCGCCGGACTTCAAATCGGCAAACACGGTAGGCTTGTCTTCTATGTCGGCCACCTTACCGGCCCACCGGAGGTAATCGGCTTCCACCCGGGCAAACAAAGAATCGGCCTCGGCAGCCTTACCGAACAACAGGCCGTAGAAACGCATCCATTCGGCACGCCCCAACGAAGAGGTTTCCATATAGTCGGCACATTCGATGATGGGAATGTCCAACTTGCCCAACCGGCCATATCCCCCACTGTTTTCAAACGGAGAAAGCATCACGGCATCGGGATGTAACGCCATAAGCTTCTCGATGTCCGGATTCATCCCGCTGCCCAAATCCGCGATACGCCCCGTGCGGCATCCCTCCTTGATGTAGGGCAAGTCGATATACCGGAGGTCGCACACTCCGCCCACGGCAGCCAGTGCCCCCAACTCTTCCATCAACCCGCAATGCACAGACGAATAAATGACGGCTTTCTGCAACGGCACGCGTACGACCGTCCCCTGCGGCAGACTGTCGGGCAAAGGCTCGTCGCGCCCGACCAACACATACGTGTGCAGTATTTCCAACGTATCCCACGGATTTCTCAGCGTAGCCACCCGGTAATCGTCGTAAGACACAATCTTCAGGTTCTCCGCATACTTCAAATCCAACGTGTCGCCGCCCTCGCCCAAAAAGGAAGCCATCTTGCTTCCTCTTCCGCAAGCGGAAAAAAGCAGGACGGCCAACAACCAGTGAAAAAAGTATTTTCCTTTCATCACTTTACTTTGTGACAAACACCATCTTGGACGTAGACATGCCAGCCTCGAACGTACGCTTCAACGTTCCATCCGCCCCGTATACATGAACGTCGGAAGCAGCACCGTAAGGTACGTCAAACACATACACATCGCCAGATGCTGGATCAACAGCCAAACCATTGGCACTCTGTAGGTCTGCCATATCGATAAACTCGCTCTCCGCTCCGGTCTTTAAATCACGGACATACGCACGAGCTACCTCGGGCAAGTAATACTCTGAATAAAGGATGTACATCTTGTCTCCGGCATTGGCGATATACGTGGCGCGGCACACTTGCTCCACTTGGTCTGTTTCCGGATCGAGGCGTTGCATCGTACCGTAAATATACTGGTCCGGAGTCAAGGACGGGCTTCCTGCATAGTTGCCATTGGACACGAAGTATACATACCCGTCTTCTGCCGTGATGCACTGGGTATACGGATTGAGCATTACTTCAATATCCTTCAACTTGGTGAAAGAGGCTGCATCAACCACTGCCAACCACTTTCCTTTTGAATACCCCGAAATATTGACATACAGTTTGCCGTTGGCAGAAGTAATAGCCTCGGGATGGTCATAACCTGTTTGTGCCCCTGCATCTATAAGATTCAGTTTGCCATCGATGGCCATGGAAGTCGTGTCGATACGGGAAACCGTCCCGTCGTATGCTGTAAAATAAACCTTCCCCTCACACGCTGCCATGTAGCGAGGTTCAACCGGAGTACCGTCTTCGGTAGCCACCGGAATGGATTTCAGAACCTTGCACTTACGGTCCATGATGACAACTTTGGAAGAACCGCTCACCGTCACGTATATTTTCGAACCATACACACAAAGGTCTTGCCCCAAGTCGCCAAGCCCTTCACCATTGGCAGCCGCATAAAGGTCTTCACTCAACTCTCCGGTTTGGAAATCCAAGAACTGGATACCGGCATCGTTTCCACCCCAATTTCCGGTATTCAGCACATAAACTAAAACCGGCTCTCCACCTGTATTGTCTCCACTACCACCGGTAGTATCGTCACCTCCTCCGGTTTCCGTACCCGGACCTTCACCGTTTGGTTCGTCATCTTCGCTACAAGCAGTGAAAACACCCAACGCCAAAGCCATAATGGCCAATTTACACCAATTCAATTTCATTTTCTCGTTTTTAAAAGTTTATAATGAATATGTTATCGCCACTTTGAAATTCCGTCCGGGCATGGGGTAGTAACGTACCACCTCATAGTTCTTCCCCCCCAGATTCGCCACATCGACCTGTAGGCGCAACTTATGCCCCTTGAACCGGAACACCCGGTACAAAGAGACGCTATGATCGGCATACGCGTCAATCAAGTTACTTTCCTTGTTCTGGGGCAAGCGGTAACGCTCGCCAGACCATGCCACATTGTAGGCCGCGTTCACCCAAGGGGTCTCAAGCACCAAACCGCCAGCCCCTGAATGCTTCGGAGTATAGGCTATCTGATGACGCCACAACTTGCTACTGCGTTTCGTCACGTCTTCCGCCTGCATGAAGCTATAAGCAGCGGTCATCCCCAGATTCCAGGCTTTCGCCAAAGTCCATTCCGCAGCAAGGTTGGCATCCACGCCATACGTCTCCACTTTGCCGACATTGGACATCTTCCACACGAACATCGTAGGCACCGCCACTATCTTGTCGTCGACCTCATTATAATAGCCGTCCACGGAAAGCCTCTCGTAATCCGCCACACGCCCCATACGTCCGGCCCAAGTTGTCCCTACGTTCCATTGTCGCGTCTTTTCCGGACGCAAGCGGCTGTTCCCAATGAGCAGATAATAGAGGTCATTGAAAGTCGGGACACGGAATATGTCTTTATAAGACGCGCGCAAACGCCAACTTGCTTTTTTCACAGGCCGCCACGTCAGGCTCACCGCCGGGGAAAGCCGCTTACGGTCGTCGGCCGCTCGCCCTAAAGCCACCCGTTCGGTAATGAACGTATTCAGCAAGGAAGCCGTCACCTGAAAAAGCGGATGACGATATTGTGCAGAAAAGGCCGTCAGGCTGGTATAACGTTCCGGGTATTGGCACTCCTCCAATGTCGTGGCCAAATCATTATAGACAAAATCCTGCGCCAACGAAAAAGAAAGGTTTTTCACCGGCGTCGCCCACAACGTGACGGTCAGGTAGGTCTCCGTCTGCCTGAAACGGTCTTCCGTCGGTCCGGCAGCCTTCTTGTCTGTATCTTTATTCCAACTATAATTGAACTTACCCGAAGCTTTCAGCTTCCACTTCTCCGAAAAACGGTTTTCATACCTCAACTGTCCGAAATAGTTTCGGTCGTAAAGCCGCTCGGCCGCATAAGGGTTGTCATACACCACACTGCCGGGCAATCCGCGACGGGAATCGAACAGATACCCTTTCACATCCAAATCCTGGCGTTCCGTCAAACGGGCAAAAAGATTCACCTCCGCACGGTATGCCCCGATGTCGCTATTGTTACGCCTCCCTTCTATCGGCTTGGTCAGGTTCATCATCGTAAAATGATAATTCCCGTCGGCACGCAAATATTCTCCGTAAAGAGAACAAGACAAACGCGATGTGAACCGATGGGCATAGAACAATGACGGGTTGGCCAAACCGTAAGACCCCGTCTTCACCTTCGCCGAAAGACTGAAATCCCGGTCTTCAAAATCAGGCCGGCTCGTTTCGATGCTCAATGCACTTGCAGCAGCCGACATGCGTGCTGTCTGATAAATATTGTCGCTTTGCCCGATAGTCAACGTCAATGAAGAAACATTATCCAACGAGAAACGGGAGATGTCTACCTGTCCCGACTGGCAATCCCCTATGGCTACACCATCGTAGAGCACAGCCGTATGCTGCGCACCCAGACTGCGTACGGAAACGGTTTTCAACCCTCCCACACCGCCATAATCCTTCAAGGTCACTCCCGAAAAATGACGTACGGCATCCGACACATCTAACACGCCCATACGCTCCAGTTCCGCCTTATCAAGCGTCTGCACAGGAGCACCCGAACGTACGGCTGCAGGCAAAACCTTCTCGGTCACCGTCAGGCCTTTCATCTGTTGTAGCCCCACATCCACGCTATCCGCACCATTTTGTGCGAGCACGAACACAGCCTCCATACAAAATGACACAAGCAACCATCCTCTCATTTTATGAGATTCCTTGTATACGCCCATTTATATTCTTCATTCTTCACTCACGACACCTTCCTCCCATCCCACGGAGATTCCGGCATGACTACGTTTTGCAGGTCTTCTGACTTACTCCGGCTTGTTGGCCTTCCCACCTTATTATAATAAGGAAGTGGCTTGAGGTTTGAAACAAACCGCACAATGAGTTCACAGCAGCGGGACTGTCCGGGATTTCCACCCGATTCCCTTTTCATCCGCCGGCCTGAAAGGGCTTTCCCATAGGCCGGGCGGAACAAAACGTTGCAAAGTTATTAAAAAAATCAGTATCTCAAGGTCTTTTCATTGATTTATATCAAGAAAAGGGCATTTAAATGATAACAAATGACCTTTTACTTGTTTTGCAGGGAGAATAGCCGTACCTTTGTAGTGTCATAAGGAACAAAAGATATTTAGTTTTTAGGTATTTAGCTCCGTGAAGGAGCAATGTTTAGGTAAAAGATTGTTAGATTAAAAAGAAAGGAAAAAAGATTATGACAGGATTAATGATTATCGCAGCGGTCGTAGTAGCTATGGCAGTTGCAATGGGTTCAAAGAAGAACAACGGTAAGTTCTTGGGTTCAAGTACTTCAATGTTGTTCGGTAACAAAAACCTGAATGCCGGTGCAGCATGTTAAGTGTAATGCACCTTAGTTTGAAAACCAATTTAAAAAGAAAATAAGATAGGAGGAAAGGCAAGCATGCTTTTCCTCCTATTTTCGTATAGGTACTCCGGCATCCACAAATCCGGTTTCCCACACACTCCCCAAGGTTTTGCAAAAAAGAGCCTTCATCCTTCAGGTTATACGATAACACATTGTGTTATAATATATTACGGAATGAAGGATGTTTCAGGCATCTTTCAGCTTTCTTTCATTGCGGAAAGCGGTAAAAAGTTCTCAGCCGAATGATTTTTCAATCTCAGGCGAACGATTTTCCGTTCTGCGCCAAACGAAATGAAGCGTGGCTGAAAGATACCTGAAATATCTTTCAGCTTATAACCACAAGGTAATGAAAGGATTGCCATACGGCCTGAAGGATGAAGGATCTTTTTGCAAAACTCCGGGGTAGGTATGCGGAAAGTTCCAAACGATCCGGCAGGAGAAAGCTTCTACCACAAAACTATAAAGATTTGTTTGCAATTATAAGTAATGTTATGTACATTTGCCAACGAATATGGTCTTTAACCTTTTATCCCTTTTCACCATGAACAAGAAACATCTGCTATTATTCGTTTTCTTCTATATATCATTCGTATGCAACACCCATGCCGAAAGCTATGCTCACGATACGCTCGTCAACGTGTTGCGCAACGAAGTACAATTCTATTTTGACAAACTAAAGAACAAGGAAACTCCGGCATACTTCATATCGCTCAGGGTCGTCGACAATAAGCGGCTTTTCCTAAGCAGTGATTTCGGGCTGTCTTCAATGGACGAGAACCATACGCGCATCCTCACTCCACAAGTAAGGGTAGGAAGCCCGGACTTGGACAACTTTGCCTATCTGGCTCAAAACAGACCCAGTAGCAGGTTTCCATACGAACGTCCGTCAACAAGCTTACCTTTGGACTGCGATGCCATACCGGTCATCAAAGAAGTGGTTTGGAACGGGATATTGGAACGTTACGAAGCAGCCGTGAAAATCTACCAACAAATGAAGGCAAGCCAAAAGACAAACGTCACGGAACTGGATTCTGTGCCGACATTTGCCCCGTCGGCTGTGGAAACTTACTACGAAAGACCATACTCTGAGGCGGAAACCGGCATAGACAAGGAGAGGTTCCAAAAATATATCAATGATGCCAGTCGCTTATTCAAAGACTACGAATTGACTTCGGGCAAGGTCTTTTTAGACTATTCCCTCCAACGTACCACCATCGTAAATACGGAAGGAACCGTGATAGCACAGAACCGTAAAGCCTATCGGCTGATGTTGGAAGCGGTTGCAGAAGCGGACGACGGGACGCCCTGTCCGCTATATGAAGACATCTTTGCCTATTCAGAGAAAGACTTGCCGACTCCGACCGAATTGGAAGACAAGGTACGGGACCTGGCCATACGTGCCGAAGCTCTGAGCAAGGCTCCCATGGCAGAAGCCTATACCGGCCCGGCCATTCTTTCCGGCAAAGCCAGTGCCGTATTCTTCCACGAAGTGCTCGGGCATCGTCTGGAAGGCAAACGCAGGGAATCGGTCAACAACGAAATCAGCGGAATGCTGAACCAACGCATCTTGCCTGCTTCTTTCCAACTGTATCTGGATCCTACGTTGACCACATACCAAGGAAAAGCATTGAGCGGCCATTACCTTTACGACGACGAGGGAGTAAAAGGGCAGCGTGTGGACTGCGTGAAAGACGGTTATCTCCGGCAATACCTGATGAGCCGAACCCCCGTAAAAGAATTCACAGGAAGCAACGGGCACGGCCGTGCGGCCAACGACCGTGACCCGAATCCCCGCCAATCCAATCTCATCGTAGAAACGACCGAACCTTATTCCGAAACACAACTGAGAAACCTACTGATAGAGGAGTTAAAACGTCAAGGCAAAGAATACGGCTATTACTTCCGCACGGTAAAAGGAGGATTTACGACCCGCGGAAAGGCCAATGCCATCAATGCGTTCAATGTCAGTCCGATTGAAGTCTACCGGGTGTTTGCCGACGGACGGGACGACCAACTGGTACGGGGTGTCTCGCTGATAGGCACCCCCTTGTCCATGTTCTCGCAAATCAAGGCGGCAGGAGGAGAAAGCGAGCTGTTCACCGGGTTCTGCGGTTCCGAATCCGGCTCCATCCCCGTCTCGGGCACATCGCCCATGGTCTATGTGTCCCAAATCGAGACCCAAGGACAGAAACCCATCATAAAAAGCAAACAAGACCTTATAAGCCCGCCGAAGACGACAGAGGCTGAAAACACGGGAGCCATGGCTGACAGTTCCCTCATCTTCAAGGCCATGGAGGACGAGATGGCACATGTATGCCATGAACTGGCAACCCGACACAACACCGTCCCCCTGTTTGTCAACTATGTTTTGGAACGAAAACACACATCCGGAACGGAATCGTCCGGAGGCGTATGCGTCAACAAAAGAAAAGGAAATGTCAAGAACAGTATCTCCGTACATATTTTTTTGGGCGATTCGCTTGTGACAAACGACACTGGCGTAGAGCATCACCCGCAAAACATTCCCGACGAAATCGGATATGACAGAATCCGCGATGCCTTTCGGTCAAAAAGCGAAATAGCTTATCAGGGTGCCGTCCAAAGGCTTGACAACAAGAGGACGCACCTGAAACAAAACCCTAAACCGGCGGACAATGCGGTTGTGCCGGAGTTCAAGAGAATGCCTCCTGCCGTGTGGATAGGCCCTTCCGCACTCACGATTCCCTGTCCCGTGACGGATATGGAGCAACTGTCCAACCGGCTGTCAAAGGTGTTTTCAGACTATCCGGAACTGTTCAACCATTGTGTCAAAGTTTACCAGAAGCGTGTGGACTATTACCGTCTCACGTCTGAGGGGCAAAAAATACTGCAACCCGACACCGTATTCCACATTACCGCGCGTGCCAGCATAAAAACAGACGGCAATGAGGTAAAGACCGAGTATTACAGGTTGCACGTAGGTGGCATCAACGACCTTCCGTCCGAAGACGCGCTCATAGGCGAGCTGCACAGATTTGCTGAATACATGCAACAGAAAAACCGAGCCAAGGCTGTGGAAGATTTGTACATAGGCCCGGTTTTATACGAAGACGATGCCGCCATGGAGCTGTTGGCGGAGAAGATTGCCGATTACTCCCATTCATACTGGATCTCTATCCGGAACCAATCAGACCGGAAACACCGCTATCTGGGTAAACAGGTCTTTCCCCCGGCCTTATCGGTATGCCAGTTGGGCAACGATTCCGTTTATAATGGTGTGAAGCTGTTGGGCTACCGTCAAGTGGACGCGGACGGGACGAAACCGAAGACTTTGCCCATTATAGAAAAAGGAATACTGAAGCACATGCTGACGGGCAGGACACCTTCCTTGGGCTGTCCGGCTTCAACCGGCAACGAACATTTCGACGGATTAAGCCGGACCTTGGAAACACGTTACACAGCCGGTGTTTTCCGTGTCACGTCCAACCGCCCCGTCCCTTATAGCAAACTTTACAAACGTTTTCTTAAAGCGGCCAAAAAAGCGGGCTTGGAACACACCTATATCATAAGAAAGAACAGAACCTCACCCTACGCGTTGATTCGCGTAGACTTGAGCACCGGCAAGGAAGAACTTGTAGAAGGAAACTACAACTCTCCTTCACGCGAACAATTCAAGCGCATGCATGCCATTTCAAAAGAAGAGAACGTCTATAACCTTGATCCCGCAGGAGGAAAAGGTCTTGGTATCATTTCGCCTAAAGCTATCCTTTTGGAGGATATGGAGTTAGACATCACTCCAAGCCGCGCCCGTCACATAGACGAGGCTTTTTATGAATTGCGCCATTAAACGGAAATATACAAGATGACATCTACTCAGGAAAGGAGAATTTTGTTTCGTCTCCTTTCCTTTTTATATAAATAGTTTTAGTAACTTTGTCTCGGAATACATCCTGCAAACATGAAACCATCCCCCGAAATAGCCATAATAGACGCCAATACACTGACCTGCATGGGGCTGCGGGGACTTATCGAACGGATGATGCCCATGGCTACCGTCCGCACGTTCAACAGCTTCGAGCAATTGGTCCGCGACACACCGGACATGTATTTCCACTATTTTATCTCGGCCCAAACCCTTTTGGAACATAGCGCATTCTTCATTGAGCGAAAAGAAAAGACCATCGTGCTGACTAACGGGGCGGCCGGTACCCCTCAAACCTCGCATTTCCACACATTGAACATCTACCAAAGCGAAGACAGCATGGTACGTGCTTTGCTACAACTGCAACAGCACTCACACGCACATGGCCGACACCTCCCGCAAAATATGAACCACCCTTATATGGCAAATACTTCTCCGAGCGACCCCAACGGCCTTTCCACCCGTGAAATCGAAGTACTCACGCTCATCGTGCGCGGATTGACCAACAAAGAAATTGCCGACCGCTTGTGCATCAGCACCACAACTGTCATCTCCCACCGCAAGAACATCATGGAGAAACTCAATGTCCGTTCCGTATCGGGTCTCACCATCTATGCGGTCATGAACGGGTACATCGAGGCGGACCGTATCTGAAAGGAGTGAAGCAAGAAGCTTATTTCAAAGGGATGTTATATCCCTTGTGGAAATCCTCGCTCTGATAAGCCTTATGCTCATCCCAATATACCAAAGAGCCTCCGCAAGAACCATACAGACGACCGTTCGCCGAGTCATAACCGACAGTATGGGAACCATTCACTTCGATGGCCTGCCCTGCTTTCTGCATATCTTCTTTGATGACCTGCACGCTGTTTTTGGCTTTGTCGTACACGCACCACACAATCACTTTCACTTGGGCTTCGGGATAGTCCTTCGAATGGAACACGATTCCTTCAATCTTCCTGAAAGACAGATTTTCATCTATTTTCACGTAACTGCACGTATTCCACACGATCGTGGAATCTATTGGTGCAGGTAGCGCAAAGGTGAGCATTTCATCCACCCCTTCCTGCTTCCCGCGAACTTCCATCTTTTCACAGGCTTCCTCCAAACTTTCGTAAAGCCTGCGTTTCTGGTCTTTGGACAAGTCTTTTTGCAATACGGAATAATCCACTTGGTAATATCGGGATGCCTTTTTCCACAATTCGTACTCTTTGGGGGTTGTTTTCTCTTTTACCCAATCCGGTATCGAATCAAGGGGACAGAAAGAAAAACCAGTTTCTTTGTCCAATGATTCCCCGGACTTTGGAGCAACCCCACCCTGAGCCAAACCCACTTGTCCCCAAAGCACAAACAATATGACTGCTACAATATATTTTGCTTTTTTCATCGTTTTATTTTTTTAGTTCTTAAATACCAGTTTGCTCTATACTCTACCATTACATTCATGTATCATTCCATAGGCAATACTTTTATTCATGTTCGACATATATTTAATTCTCACATCGCAAAGTTAAGCATGCTTTTGAGCAAATTCCAAATATTTGAGTTTGCATTTTGGGATATTGAAAATTCGTTATTTAACTGAATATGTACAAGTTATGATTTTCTTGTCAAAAAAAGAATTTGCATCGTATTTTGAAGGCCGGATTTTTGGCGTTTATTTTAGCTTTAAGACCACTTTTCATAAACAGGTATTATACTCAAGCAAAACATTAAATAAACTTTCATGTCACCATCTCTTTGTCCCCACACAACCTTACCCGAGATTCGCGTATTTCCACCCCAAACCCGGCGCGGCGGAACCGGAGCGATTCTCACGCGCCGGACGCAAAACACATTGCATCCCTTTTGCTTCCGCACACCTGCAATCTGTACGGTCCGGGCAGATTTCGTCCGCAAGGCGTGCTGCCATGTGTCAACCTGCGGCACGTTCTGCTGACAAAATGACATTCGTTTTTTGTATCCCATTCTCCATCAATTAGAAGAAAAATCGGGGTTTTCAGCACATTTTTATCCCGTTTGGCTCCCAAACGTTCCGCTTCACGCGGAGAAAAATCAGGATTTCTGCGGAGAAAAAAAATGTTTTCTCAGCCGAATGAAAAATTTTCTTCTTCATAAAAATCGGAGAAAGGAAGGAAAATGCACACAAAGCGGAGTTTGTTTTAAAGTTGGAAACAAAAATATAATCTTATTAACAGCTATTTGAGACTAAAAAAACAAGGAAAAAACAAGAATAAACAGGGGTATCTTGGCTCATAGTGTAAAGAAAAGAACATACAAACATGACTTTATTCTCTCCCACGGAGAGACCATGCCCTGACGGAAAATCCTAATAAATAAGGATTGCCCCACCCGACGATTCATCGTAACTTTGCATCCCGAAACAAAAACCACGGATGGACAGATTGAGTATCATATCAGCAGTATTATTCCTCTCGGGCGCACCTTCATACGCGCTCCCCATCGAGGAAACGGCGGAAGACAGCGCACGGGTAAAAGACATCGAAGAGGTGGTCATCGTATATTCTCCCAAAGAAACCGGCAAGTTACGGCAGGCTCCCATCGCCGTTTCCCTTTTCGACCGGACGGCATTAGACGACCAACATACTGCTTCGCTGAAGGAACTTTCGGCTTTCGTACCGAACTTCTACATGCCGGACTACGGCAGCAGCCTGACCTCGGCGGCTTACATCCGCGGCATCGGTTCGCGCATCAATACTCCGGCCGTAGGATTGTACGTGGACAACGTGGGATATGCCGACAAAAGTGCCTACGACATTGAATTGCTGGACGTGGAACGCGTGGACGTGTTGCGCGGCCCGCAGGCCACACTGTACGGACGGAATGCCATGGGCGGCCTGCTCCGCGTGTTTACCCGCAACCCGTTCCATTATCAGGGCACGGACATCCGCTTGGGGACTTCGGTAAAAGATAAGGGTTACCAGTTGTCGGCATCGCATTACCAAAAGACAAGCCACAGGATGGCATACGCCTTGAGCGGATTTTATAAGCATTCGGAAGGATTCTTCAAAAACGTCACCCGGCATGAGACGGTAGGAGGAAACGAAACGGGAGGCGGACGCGTACGGGTCATTTACCTTCCGGCAGAGGCTTGGAAGCTGGACTTCTCTACCGATTATTCGTATCGTGAAGATCACGGTTATCCCTACCGCTATTTAGGTGTCACCGAAGGAGAAGAGTCTCGTCCCGACCGTATAGGGCGTATCCTCTACAACCGTCCTTCATTCTACCGCCGAAGCCTGCTGAACAGCAGCCTCAACGCACAATATACCGCCGACAAGTTTATCCTGTCGTCCGTCACGGCCTACCAAAACTTGAACGACAACATGACGCTCGATCAGGATTTCACGGACGCGGACTATTTCAGCCTGACACAAAAGCAACGCATCAACTCCTGGAGCGAAGAACTGACTTTCAAAAGCCGCAACAACCGCCGTTGGGAATGGACCGGCGGAATCTACGCCATGCACCAGGCTTTACGTACGAAAAGTCCGGTATCCCTGACCCGTGAGTTCATGAACACCGTGTTCGACAAGGCCAACGCAGCCATCAGCCCGATGGGAATGGGACTTACATTGGACATGCCCGTCTCTCCCTACGTGGCCGACGGGGCTTTCGACACCCCGACCACCGACCTTGCCGCTTTCCACCAAAGCACATTCAACGACTTATTCGGGGCGGAAGGGCTGAGCCTTGTAGCCGGCCTGCGTGTGGAATATGAAAAGATGAGACTGGACTACGATTACGGTGGCCGCATGGACTACGGTGTAGAGCTTACTTCTCCCATGATGCCGCTCGTCCTCGAAGGCCTGTCGGACGACAGCCGTTTCCGGGGCAGTTTAAAACACGATTACGTGCAGTGGTTACCCAAAGTGGCTTTGCAATACCACTTTTCGGCGCAAAACAACGTGTACGTAAGCTGGAGCAAGGGTTATCGCAGCGGAGGGTACAACGTACAGATGTTCAGCGACCTGGTACAAGGCGATTTGAAAAGCCGGATGATGCGCTCCGTCAAGAACAAGACGGCGGAAACGTTGGACGGGCCGATGTACGACCACATGCCGGAAGCCGTGAAACAGATGATTGTCCACCAAATTCCACAGGAGGAGTTTTCCGGAACGCCGGCACAAACTCGCTTCAAACCGGAATACAGTTATAATTATGAGGCGGGCGGACACTTCTCGTTCTCGGACGGCAAGATACAACTGGATGCCGCCGTGTTCTACATGGACGTGTACGACCAACAGATTTCCAAATTCGTAAGCAGCGGATTGGGGCGTGTCATGGTCAACGCCGGACGGGGACGGAGTTGCGGTACGGAAATCGGACTGCGCGGCGGATGGTTGGACAACCGCCTGACGTGGCATGCGTCATACGGCTACACGCACTCCGTATTCAAACGCTATGAAGCGCAGGAAGCCCGGGCGGAAACAGCGCAAGAGGCGGTGAATTATGACGGGAACCATGTGCCTTTTGTCCCCATGCACACGCTCGCGGCAGGTGTGGAATACGAACAACCTTTGGAACACCATAAGGTAAAAAGCTACTTCTTCGGCGTGAATACCACGGGAGCCGGAAAAATCTATTGGAGCGAGGACAACGCTTTCCACCAGCCGTTTTACGCGCTGTTGAACGCCCATGCCGGTTTGGATTTCGGAACCGTACGCATCGACATCTGGGGCAAAAACCTGACGGATACGGACTACGATGCTTTCTTTTTTACTTCGGCCGCTACCACCCGCAACCTGAAATTCGGACAACGGGGCAATCCGTTACAGTTCGGAGTGGATGTCAGCCTGCATTTCTAACCCCCTCCGGATAAGGCATACCGGTCATTCATTCCATGCACCGCAACGCGGGCAACGCCCCTTGCTGTGAAGCTTGGCCCCGCAACGTCCGCAAACGTAAGGACAACGGGCATAACGGAAATAACGCCGCAACGCCCAACCGACGTAAAACAAGAAAAAAGGATAGCCGAGATAATACAACGTGGTGAGCGAAAAGAAGAGATAACACCCTGCACATACGCCTAATAAGGCAAACAAGTACAGCATGGCTTCCTGAAAGGGAAGTTGCCGGCAAACGTCTTCCACCGACGCTATGGCCAGAATGACAATCAGCCACACGGAAGCCACGAACAAGCCCAAAATAAACGGCAATCCGAAAGGATTGAGTGTCGGGTGGAAATAAAACTCCGTCCACGTATCAGGCACAAAATTCTGCATACTTGCATAAAGCGTAGCAGCGCCGGACAAGGTCAGGCAAAGCAAGGTAGGATAACAACTTCCGATATCGTCGAAATGCACGATATGGAAACGCTTGCGACGCATGCGGCGTACTAACCATAACACTGACAGCACGCCTAAAACGGACAGGAAATATATCAGGTGCGTATTGCTGAAGGTATGGATAAACCGCGAAATGGAATCATCCGGAACGACCCGCGCCAGTAAATCCTGCTCATGCACCCAACCCATGGTAGACTGGTCGCGGGCTACTTTTACCCAAACCGAATCCACCGAGTCCTCCGGTACAATCATGACTTCAGCCACGACGAGGCGGTCGTCCGCAAATACAGCCACGGTGTCTTCCGGCACACCGGCATGCACAGGATTATGGACGGGATGGACGGTTTGCAGGCACAACGAATCTCCCACCACCACGAAATTATAATTCCGGTTATAATGATGGGAAGCCTCAAAATCAAGCGAATCCTTCCGTTTCTCCGTCAAATCCCATTCGTCGGAATAATCGGGCTTCTGGTAATAACAACCGGCCGACAACAAACTGCCTAATAACAGGCAAATCAGAAAAAAGTTACTCTTCCGCATCGGCATAGACTTTCATTTGGCAGGCTTTACAGTCGAAAGACAAACGGAAACGACGTCCGTCGGACGAGACCAAATAATACGGTTCCCGGAAGGGGGACTTCCCTCCTCCATAGCGCGGGCACCACCCCATGCTGTAACGCAGGCAATGGCGGCAAAACATCAGTACTGCACCGGCAGGTTCCCGTTCCTCCAAAACCGGAGCGATGCGCACTGCCCCTTGCCTATGGTAGAAATCCTCTGCCTTACGGTTCATCACATTGGCCAGATACGTCACCTCTTCCGGAACCCACCGCACCGGAGCCTTCCCTTGCTTTTCATCCCGGCTGCGTGTAAAGGCCGTCGGAAGGAGGCGCACCTCTCGCGGTTCATTCATTTTACGTGCCGACAACAACCGCCCAACCAACGTCCTGCGCCAATCGGCCAATACGGAAGAAGGGATAAACCAGTCGGAAAGGAGACGAATCTCTACTCCGCCCGCCTCGAACGGTGTATTTCCCAACTTGGACAACTGTACCTTGATGTTTTCAACCTGCGAACTGCGTGCCTTCTCTTTGGGATAGGGAAAAGCCACGGCGACCGACACCTCGTCCTCGTCGCGCACCTCCAACGTGAAACCCTCGGCATACTCGCCCAACGTCCATTCCACCCGGATTTTGCGGACAGCGGACGGACGGGACAGCACGTCCTCGAACGCCTTGTCGAAATTGCGGTACAGACGGGCGTGAGGACGGACACGCGGCATTTCCGCCGGATAAATCTTATTGGCTTCCACACGGTTCACGCGAAATCCCTGCAAGTTGCCCTGCTCGTCCAAAAAGCACAGTCCGTCACCGTTGGCAAACGGCTTAACTCCGGACACGACGATACATTTCCCACGGACTTCTTTCACCGTCCCCACTTCTTCACCCAACGATTTGGGCGTATGGAACGAAAAAATATCAGGTGTACGGCCATCCAGAAAATAACGAGTGAATCCTCGGTTGAAACTTTTCTCCAAACAGGGTGTGAACGCCAAAGAGACCTGCCCCGATGAAGCCCGGCGGTACTCCGGACGGCGTTTGAAGATTTCGTCCAAACGGCTGCGGTACCACGCAGTCACGTTTTTCACGTATGCCACGTCCTTCAGACGTCCTTCGATTTTCAGCGAAGTCACGCCCGCATCCAACAAGCGTTCCAAATCCGCCCCTCGGTTCATGTCTTTCAAAGAAAGCAAGTGGCGCCCTTGTTCTATCATACGCCCGTCACTGTCTATCATATCGAACTTCAACCGGCAGAACTGGGCGCACTCTCCCCGATTGGCACTCCGCCCGAAGCAATGCTGCGACACGTAGCACTGCCCGCTGTAACTGACACAGAGCGCCCCGTGTACAAAGACCTCCAACGGCACGTCGCAAGCCTCATGCACGGCCTGAATCTCGGCCAAAGACAGTTCACGCGCCAACACCACTTGGCTGAACCCTAAACTATGGAGGAACTTCACCTTCTCCGGTGTACGGTTGTCCATCTGCGTGCTGGCATGCAAAGGGATGGGCGGAAGGTCGAGATCCAGCAAAGCCATGTCCTGCACGATGAGCGCATCCACTCCGGCACGATACAACGCCCACACCAACTTTTCCGTCTCAGGCAGTTCCTCGTCCTTCAATATCGTATTGACCGTGACGTACACTTTGACACGGAACGTATGGGCATACTCCACCACGCGGGCGATGTCCTCCACGGAATTGCCCGCCGATGCCCTTGCCCCGAAACGGGAAGCACCGATATACACGGCATCTGCCCCGTGGTCCACTGCCGCCATGGCACATTCCACGTTGCGGGCCGGAGCCAGAAGCTCTACTGGTCTTTGTCTGATCATCGGATACTATTAATATCGTAAGGAGTTTCCTGATACACGTAATAATTCAGCCAGTTGGAAAACAACAGGTTTCCATGGGCACGCCATGTCACCAACGGTCCTTCCTCCGGCACATTGTGACAGTAATAGTTCACCGGCATGTCTATCGGCAAGCCTTTCTCCAAGTCGCGACGGTATTCCGTATCCAAGGTATAGGGGGAGTACTCGGCATGTCCCGTGACGTAAATCTCCCGTCCGCCACGCGCCATGACCATGCACACCCCGGACTGGGGAGATTCGGCAATGACCTCAAGGCCAGGCACCCGGAGCACGTCCTCGCGGCGAATCTCCGTATGGCGGCTGTGCGGCATATAAAACTCATCATCGAAACCGCGGAATATCGGTAGCATGGGAGCCAACGGATATTGCTTGAAAACGCCGAACATCTTCCGGTCCAACTTGTATTTGGGTACGCCGTAATAATGGTACAGGCCGGCTTGCGCAGCCCAGCAGATGTAGAGGGTGGAAGTGACATGGGTGCGTGCCCAATCAAAAATTTCCTTGATTTCATCCCAATAATTCACCTCTTCATAGTCAAGATGTTCTACAGGCGCGCCGGTGATAATCATACCATCGAACTTCTCCTCCTTCATCAGCTCGAAATCACGGTAGAAAGCTTTCATGTGCTCCACCGGCGTATTCTTCGACGTGTGCCCCTTCACTTTCATGAAAGAGACCTCGACCTGCAAAGGCGTGTTGGACAACAGCCGGACGAGGTCGGTCTCTGTCGTAATTTTCAACGGCATGAGGTTCAATATGACAATGCGCAACGGACGGATGTCCTGCGAAGAGGCTCGCGAACTGTCGATGACAAAGATGTTTTCTTTCTTCAACAACTCGATGGCCGGAAGCCTGTCTGGTAAATTTAATGGCATGTATAATCGGTTTTATCGTTTCTATGACCACGCAAAATTAGCAAAATCTTACTGAAACGCCTACCATTTTAACGCAACAAGCGGAACGATTTAGAATCTTTATCGTTCCGCTTGCCTAAAAAATACATGCCTGCGCTGAATGGCTTACCAAATCGTCACGCGCTTTTCTTTCGGCACAAACATCGAATCTTTTTCAGTGATACCGAAAGCCTCATACCAAGCGTCGATATGGGGCAATGCGCCGTCCACACGCCAACGTCCCAATGAATGGGGGTCGCTCTTCGTCCGTACGCGGATTTCCTCGTCACGGATATTTCCGGCCCACAGATTCGCATAAGCCAGGAAGAAGCGCTGTTCGGGCGTAAAGCCGTCTTCCGTCTGCAAAGGCTTCTCTTTCATTGCATTTTGGAATGCCGTATATGAAACCATCAAACCACCGTGATCGGCCAGGTTCTCGCCCAAAGTCAAAGCACCGTTCCCTTTCAAACCGGGTAATACCTCTATATTGCTGAAGAAATCCTCCATCACTTTGGCGCGGGCTTCGAAGCGTTCCGCATCGCCCGGTGCCCACCAATCGGTCAGGTTTCCGTTCTTGTCGAACTGACGGCCCTGGTCGTCGAATCCGTGCGTCATCTCATGGCCGATAACCACACCTATGGCTCCATAGTTATAAGCATCGTCGGCCTCCATATCGAAGAACGGCGGCTGAAGGATACCGGCCGGGAAGCAGATTTCATTGGTCGTCGGGTTATAGTAAGCGTTCACAGTCTGCGGAGTCATGTACCATTCGTCACGGTCGACCGGCTTGTTCAACTTCTTGTCTAT
>ENA-ORSB01001186-ORSB01001186.1-human-gut-metagenome-genome-assembly--contig:-NODE-1186-length-25700-cov-47.782102_pt1 | contig 25700 bp, 22 predicted proteins | sample MGYA00242180_ERZ509144 | MGnify/ENA primary metagenome ERZ509144 (study PRJEB26280, sample SAMEA2338661) | human gut metagenome | biome: human gut; feature: human-associated habitat; material: faeces...
GGGCAACGGTACTTGTCATTGAACATGATCTGGATGTGATCCGCAATGCCGATTATATCATTGATATGGGACCCGGCGGCGGAGAAGACGGCGGCAGGGTCGTTGCTGTGGGAACTCCGGAGCAGATCGCAGCCAATGCAGACAGCATTACGGGAAAATATCTGTGATTAAAGACAGCTTTTTGTACCGGCAACATATGCTGCCGGTGTCAATCATCATCCCCCGGGTAAGCATATGTTTTGCTTCTTCCATTTTTTGATCCAAAATATATTGGTGGAGAGGAACACCGGTCTCTAGTTCTTGTTCTTACAATAAATTTCAATTGCCCGAAAAACAAATTCTGATGTATCTTTACCATCGGCATTGTCAATGCCCTGGGTGAACTGTTCTCCACCGGCATACATTTCACCTAGGCAATACAGAATATCGTCGGAACAGGTATAGCAGTGGTCAGTAATGAAATTCTGCCACTCAGGGAGTTCTGTTTGTATGAAAAAGCACTATTTTATTTAAAAAAATACAAAACCATACGATTTTGCCATGTAAAAAGCTGTTATTTTCGCTGAGCGTGCAAAATGAAGAAATTCCGTACAAAAATTCCTGATTTAGAAATTTTTTTGTACGGAATTCATTGTTTTAGGGTTTTTACACCAAACTAACTTGAAAGGTAGTTAAATAGTTGTTCTAAAATCTTCGTAGGTCTATAAGAAGATAAATTGCCCTGTAGGTACTTTTTGGGATGGGCAAAAAACAAAAACTAAACAATATGGGCCTATAGTGAAAAAATCGCCTGCCAGATACTCAATTTCTTCAAAATGAGTACCTCAGAGCCAGTTTTTCTCTATATAGACCCATATTCATCTTTTTATGCGTTATTTTTAGCAAATTTAGTATCTCACAACACGGTTTTTCTGCATAGACCCAAAACGCAGAACGCTCACGACAACCCTACGCAATGAGCCACGCTATTCATAAGATTGTCAGCAAAAGGCGCTGCCAATCTTATTTCATATCGCGGCGTTCGCCGCATCACGGCAAAAGTAAAAACCGTGATTTGTGAGCAAGCTCCCAATCACGGTTCTTATTTTGCCTATGCGCGGCTCATTGCTCGCGTAATTTCCACTACAATTTCCCCAGTTTGATTTTGACATACGTATAGTGACTATGATACACTGAATAAGAAAAAAGTGGGACAGTCTGCTTTGATGAAATAAGGAACTTAGGACAAGAAAAGGTTAAGGGAGCGAAATACCTTGGATAAGAGTGAATATAAATTAAGAGCGGAAGAAATCAAAGACCTGATCAGCCGGGGAGAATATGCACAGGCGGCTGAAATTGCCGACACGATTGACTGGCGGCGTGTAAAAAGTGTCATGATGTTGTGTACGATCAGCGACCTCTATAAGATCAATCGCAGATATGAGGATGCCAGAGATATGTTGCTTTTAGCATACGAGCGACGTCCCGGCGGAAGGACCATCTGCTATTCTCTGTGCGAGCTTTCCATTAAAATGGAAGAATATGTGCAGGCAATAGAATATTATAAGGAATTTGTACAGGTGGCGCCCAAGGATCCGGGAAGGTACATTTTGCAGTATAAATTGTATGAGGCGCAGGATGTGAGTCTGGAAGAACGAATTGCTGTTCTGGAGGAACTCAAGAAGAGAGACTATAGGGAAAAATGGGCATATGAACTGGCCTATTTGTATCATAGAGTCGGACTGGCAGCCAGATGCGTAGAGGAATGTGATGAACTGATCCTCTGGTTTGGCGAGGGAAAATACGTTATTAAGGCAATGGAACTGAAAATGCTCCATCAGCCGTTGACACCGGAGCAGCAGGAAAAATACGATCATCGGTTCGACGCGCCCGGAAGCCATATCCCGTCGCAGAACTCTGTGCAGGATAACGGGTATAGCGGGAATGAAAGTTATGAGCAAGGTTACGCCAAGGACGGAAGCTACGATCAAGAGCAGGGTTATGCACAGGACGGCAGCTATGATCAGGGTCAGGGTTATGCGCAGGATAGCAGCTACGATCAGAACCAGAGCTACGTACAGGATTCCGGTTATGATCAGGTGACCGGAGATACACAGATATATGATCCGGTGCAACCCGCACAGCAGGAGACACCGACACAGCCGGTACAGGATGATTACGATATTCATGTGAAGACCATGGATGTGGGGCAGTATAATACCATCAATCTGCAGGCAGAACTTGCAGCGGGACTTCGTGAAGTCCTCGGTGAGGAGCCAAAAGGAGATACCGCAAAAGCGACAGCGGACTCCATTACCCGTTCTATCGTAGCACCTATGATGGATTCCGATACAGAATCTCTGGATTATCCGGAGATTGCAGAGGTCAGTGAGGATGATCTGGAGCCGGAGACTGAGCAGATCGAAGGTTCTGAGGTATTCTTTGGTGAGACCGGAGAGATCGGTGACCTGTCTCAGGTTCCGGAGGTAGAGACCGAGGAAATCCTGCCGGAGGAACCGGCATCTCTTAAGAAACAGGATGTTGTGCCGGAATTATCGGAAGCAGAAGTGGAGCCGGAAGCGACTACACCGGTGGAACCTCCCAAGGAGCTGGCGAATGTACTGGCACAGGAATCCGACGGACAGATCAGCCTGGTAATGCCCGAGGCGGAAAGCATTGAGAAGCAGATTACCGGTCAGATCAATATTGAAGACATTCTGGCAGAGTGGGAGCGTAAAAAGAAAGAAAACCTCGAAAAGAGAGAAGAAGAAGTCCGCCAGCATGTACTACAGCAGACCGGTGCCATGTTCACGGAATTTGAACAGGCGGTAAGAGATGGCCTGTTAGAAAAACTGGAAAAAGAAAAAGCGGTGGATGCTGATACGGTTACGGATACAGATGAAGTTGAAGAGCTGGAAGAGATTGCGGATGTAAACGATGAAACAGAAAAAGCTCCTGCGGAAGTTTCTGAAGAAGAGCCAGAACCAGAACCTGCTGATACGGATATCGTTGACACTGAAGAGGTAGAAGAACTTGAAGAGGAACCTGCCGTAGCGGAATATGAAGAAGAATCCGCAACAGAGGAACCGGACGCTGTTGTCGATATGGAAGTGACGCAGGAGCCGGCTGCAGAAATCCCAGAAGTGCCGGAGGAAACCACAGCAGAGATCGAAGAAGCATCGGAAGAAACCACAGCAGAGACCGAGGAAGCATCGGAGGAATCCGTAGCAGAGGCTGAAGAGGAGCCGGAAGAAGCGGTAGAAGAAGTCCCTGAGGATGAGCAGCCACAGACCCCGGAGCCTCCCGTAGTGGAGAGAGACAAGGCAAAAGTCCGTGCGCTTACCAGAGAAGAGCGCGAGCTATATGCTCCCTTTATTCAGAGTAAGTCCGCAAGAGAACAGTTAGTCAAAGCCATTGATAATATCAGCCTGGCTGCCTATACCGGCAATGTGATCATCACCGGTGAAGAAGGCATGGATACCTTATCTCTTGCGAAAAATATGATCCGGGAGATTCAGGCTACCGACAGCAATTTCTCCGGAAAAGTTGCCAAAATCTCCGGCCATGCGCTGAACAAAAAAGATGCAGCCGAGACCCTGAACAGACTGCAGAACGGTGCACTTATCATCTGTAAGGCATCGGAAATGAATAGTAAAACTGTGGACACGATGTATAAAGCGCTGCAGCAGGAGAATCAGGGCATTGTCATTATATTGGAAGATACCAGGAAAGAGATAGATCGTTTTCTGGAAAAGTATGAGAAATTGCAGGAAAGCTTCACTTCCCGCATGGATGTCGAAGCACTCAGCAATGATACACTGGTAGCGTTCGGAAGGCAGTATGCACGGGAGAGGGAATATTCCATCGATGAGCTGGGTGTTCTGGCACTGCATACCAGAATCGAGGATATGCAGACGATAGATCATGTAGTTACCGTGGTGGATGTAAAAGAAATCGTGGATGAAGCAATCGCTCATGCGAATAAAAAGACATTAAAACATTTCTTTGATGTTCTGTTTGCCAAGAGATATGACGATGAGGATATGATCATCCTCACTGAGAAAGATTTTGTATAACTATTCAGAGCCATGTAAACATTGACGAATGGGCGTCGAATGCTTGCATTCGTAAGAACATTTATCAATGTTTATAGGGCGAAGTAATCACATGAGCAAAAGGAAAGCATTGAAAATGCGATTTTGCGAATGGGGTTCTGAATAGTTAAAAATATATAGCGGGAGGCGCAGCTATGACGAAGGAGAAGGTATTTATTTCCGAAGCAGATCAGTATCTTTTTGCCCAGGGAACGCACTATGATATTTATAAAAAACTGGGCGCGCATCTGTCGACGGAAGATGGTGTGCAGGGAGTCTATTTCGGGGTATGGGCACCAAATGCTGCACAGGTGAATGTCATCGGTACATTCAATGAATGGAACGAGGAATCGCATCCCATGCAGAAGCTGGGAGAGGGCGGTATCTGGGGGCTGTTCGTTCCCGGCGTGGAAGAAGGAACAATGTATAAGTTCCTGATCTATGCGAGGGATGGCAGAAGGCTGTACAAAGCCGATCCTTTTGCCAATTATGCGGAATACCGACCGGGCACAGCGTCCATCGTTACGGATATCACGGGATTCGACTGGAAGGATTCCAAGTGGATGGAAGCCCGGGATAAAAAAGATATGAACAAGGAACCCATGGCAATCTATGAGTGCCATATCGGTTCTTTTATGAAACATCCCAATAACGGCACTGCGGAAGGATTCTATAATTATCGTGAGTTCGCCGACCGGATCGTGGAATATCTGAAAGAGATGAAATACACCCATGTAGAGCTTATGGGAATCGCAGAACATCCGTATGATGGCTCCTGGGGATATCAGGTGACCGGATACTATGCGCCTACTTCCCGTTACGGAACGCCTAAGGATTTTATGTATCTGGTCAATAAACTGCATAAGGCAGGTGTCGGAGTCATTTTGGATTGGGTACCGGCACATTTTGCAACCGATGCACACGGACTTGCAGAATTTGATGGACAGTGCATCTTTGAACATCCCGATCCCCGTTTGGGAGAGCATCCTGAATGGGGAACGAAGATATTTAATTATGGCAAAAATGAAGTGAAGAACTTCCTGGTAGCCAATGCTCTGTTCTGGCTGAGAGAGTTCCATGTAGACGGTATCCGTGTAGATGCAGTAGCCTCCATGCTGTATCTGGATTACGGTAAAAAAGAAGGACAATGGCTGCCGAATAAATTTGGCGGCAATAAGAACCTGGAAGCCATTGAGTTCTTCCATCATCTGAATTCAGTGATCCGTGGAACTTATCCGGGATTTTTGACGATTGCTGAGGAATCTACCGCATGGCCTAATGTTACCAGTGGTATCGGGGAGGAAGGTTTAGGATTTTCCTTCAAGTGGAATATGGGCTGGATGCATGATTTCTGCGAGTATATGAAGCTGGATCCTCTGTACCGGAAAGGCGATCATTACGCCATGACCTTTGCTATGAGCTATAACGACAGCGAGAATTATATTCTGCCATTATCTCATGATGAAGTGGTACATCTGAAGTGCTCCATGGTGAATAAAATGCCCGGATATCCGGCAGATAAATATGCCAACCTTCGTGTGGGGTATAGCTATATGTTCGGGCATTCCGGCAAGAAATTATTATTTATGGGACAGGATTTCGGACAGGAGCGAGAGTGGAGTGAAGAGCGTGAGCTTGACTGGTATCTGTTAGGTGAGAAGCTGAATCAGGGCGTACATACTTATGTAAAGGAGCTGTTAAAGCTGTATCGTAAATACCCTGCTCTGTACGAGATTGACAATAACTGGGACGGCTTTGAATGGATGAACGCGGATGATGCGGAACACAGCACTTACTCCTTTGTCCGGAAATGTTCCAGTGGCAAAAATAATCTGCTGTTTGTACTTAACATGACCCCGATGAAATGGGAGAACTATACTGTTCCCGTGCCTAAGAAGAAAAAATATAAGCTTCTGCTGAATAGTGATGAGGAACGGTTCGGCGGCTGGGGCAACGAGATTCCCACAGAGATTACGGCGGAGAAAAAGCCTTATCATTATAAGGATTACTCCATCAGCTTTGATCTGCCGCCCTACGGCGCTGCGGTATTTCTGTTCTAGGTCAGGTTAAGAAATCATATAAAACAACCGAAATAAAAGATGAGTGTGATCCAAAGTGCACTCATCTTTTTTCTTAACTATTCAGAACCGGCGGGCTCTGGGAACTGTACAGAAAAGGACGACAGGCGTGAAGATAACATTTCAGAAACAGACGATCAATGAAAATGACAATAGAACAGAAAGTAACCGGACAGAGAAAAGCAGCTGGGGCAAGGACAAGACATGGCGCAGTAAAAAAAGCGTAAATGTGAATTTCGGGGCAGTATACGAGAGTGGACAGGCCGCAGTGCCCATGTCTTCTTTGGAAAAGGAAGAGAACAACAAAGGAAAAGCTCTGATGGAGCTGCAGCAGGATGCCGGGAATGCTAATGTGGCGTTGCAGCAGGACTATATGACATTGCTGTCGCATACCATGTCACAGGAGGACTATGCGAAGGCCTGTGAGGATGGATTTGATCCTAGAGAATTGGATCAGGATACAGCGGTCACCATCGTGGATAAGATCAAGGCAGAACTGGTGCGTTCCGGTCAGCAGATCGCAGGATATACGGATGATATCGATATGGATACCCTGGCGGCAGCGGTAGGAAGTGATACTTTAGCCCGAAGCATCGAAGAGCAGTTCCGTTCCGCGGATCTTCCTTTGACGCAGGAAAATATAAATGAACTGAAAAACGCCTGGGATATGGCAGCTTCCCTGAGGAAACCGGAGGAAGGAGCTGTCAGCTACCTGGTGGATAACGGACTGGAACCGGAGATCTGGAACCTCTATGTGGCAGAGAACAGCGGTGCCAAAGTGCAGAATAATGACGTTCCGCAGGAACTGCAGGAGCAGATGGACAAGGTAATTGCGGATGCGGGATTGACGGTAAACGATGAGAACAGACAGAAGGCACAGTGGCTGGTAAGTGCAGGACTTCCGCTGACCACGGATACGCTGCAGCAGCTTGTGGAACTGGACGGTATTTCCTATCCTGTCACGGAGGACACTTTTGCGCAGGCAGCAGCGGCGGCAATTGCGGAGGGAAAATCCCCGATGTATGCGAACCTGGGCAGACAGGATACGATTTATGAAAAAGCAGATAAAATGCTGCAGGACTGGTTCTCAGATGCAAAGTGGGATGCCACGGCAGAGAATCTGGCAGCAAGAAAACAGCTGGAAGAGATTCGCCTTCGCATGACGGCAGAAGTGAACGTAAAGCTTTTGCAGAGTGATTTTTCTATTGATACAGCCCCCATGGAGCAGTTGATCGAAGCGTTGCGAAAGGCGGAGGCAGAGGTTGCCGGAAAATATTTTCCCTGTGAGTCTCAGGCAGTGATGAAATATGAGACTTATACCCAGGCAGTGCAGGTGGCTTCCGAATTGCCGGGATTGCCTGCCGGAGTACTGGGACCCTATAGCCTGGAACAGAATGCTGCCACAGAGACAGTTTCTGACTTCCATAAGGAAGGCGCTGCAATGCAGAAAGCCTATGAGGAAGCGGGCGAACGTTATGAGACTCTGATGACGGCACCGAGAAGCGATCTGGGAGACAGCATCCGGAAAGCATTTTCTAATGTAGATGATATTCTGACAGATATGTCATTAGAAAAAACATCGGAAAATCAGCGGGCTGTCCGGATTCTGGCATATAACAGTATGGAAATTACACCGGAAAACATCGAGAAGGTCAAGGAAGCTGACAGACAGGTCAGCGCAGTGGTGGACAGACTGACACCGAAAAATGTGTTACAGATGATCCGGGATGGTGTAAATCCTCTGGAGAAGACCTTTAACGAACTGGAGTCCTATTTTTCACAGAACCCCCAAAGCTATGAGGAAGAAGTGGAGGACTACAGCCGTTTCCTATATCAGTTGGAACGGAAAAAGGATGTTACAGAAGAGGAACGAAAAGCATATATTGGAATTTATCGAATGGTGCACCAGGTCGAGAGAGAGGATGGTGCAGCGGTGGGCGCGGTAGTAAATACCGGTGCAGAGTTGCAATTTTCCACTCTGCTGACGGCAGCCAGGAGCAGAAGGGCTTCTCATATGGACTGGAAAGTGTCGGAGGATACCGGGCTGACACAGGAGATTCATTTGTCCGAGAATAATATATCTGAACAGATTCGGATGGGTATGGCAAAAGAGGCTCTGACAGAGGTGTCAGATGATGGCGAAAGCAGAGCAGCGTATGACCGGGAAGGACTGCAGCAGATGCGTGAGGCGGGAAATACAACGCCGGAAGCCGCAGAACTACTGCAAAAAGGAGAAGTTTCCATCAGCGCATCGAATCTTTTGGCGGCCCAGGCACTTATGGATGATCCGGCGGAGATGTTTGGCAATCTGCGCAGATACAGAGAAAAGTATCGGCAGGAAAAAGAAATGCTGCAGACAGCAGGCAGCGAAGTGCCTGCCGGGACAGAAACTTCCGAACTGTGGGAACAGCTGGATCAGCAGAATTTTGCAGAGGATTATCGGACCATGCTTCAGAATACGGCAGAAGATGTGGAGACCATGAGTCTGGAACAGGCGGATGAACATCTGGATGTAAAACAGCTGCAGCTGGTACACAAGCAGCTGCGCCTTGCGGAGAGCCTTCAGGCGAAGCAGGAATATTTTCTTCCGATGTTCCTGGGTGAGCAGCTGGCGGGAGTCCATCTTATCTTACAGCAGAGAGCCGGAGCTGTAGGAGCTGTGGAGATCCGGGTGAATGCCGGAGATATGGAGTTGGAGGCACATTTACAGGTAAAGGGAGACACCATCGATGGCTATCTCGTAGGAAATACACCGGAAGAGGTTACGAAATTAGAGAAGACCTCCGATATATTCCTTGAACGGATTCAGACAGATACTTCTGCAGACTGGAAAGCGGAAAAGCTTCCCATCGTCAGCTCCCGGGATATGACAAGGATGGCAGCCGGAGAGACAAAAAATGCAGATACCATAGAGAGTCGGATCGATACGGAACAGCTGTACCGTCTGGCAAAAGGATTCCTGCAGGCTGTCGCAGACAGCAGCGGAAAGTAAGGAGTAACACATGAGAATCAATTACAACGTATCGGCAATGTTATCCAACAATGCCTTATCCACAAATGACGATCTGCTGTCCAAATCATTGGAGAGACTTTCTTCCGGACTGAAGATCAATCACGCCAAGGACAACCCTGCCGGATTGGCAATGTCCAAGCGTATGAATGCTCAGATCGAGGGACTGTCCGTGGCCAATCAGAATGCCAGTGACGGCGTATCTATTATAGAGATTGCGGACGGAGCAATGACAGAGATCAGTGAGATGCTGCAGCGTATCAATGAGCTTTCCGTCAAGGCTGCCAACGGCACTATGACAGAGGATGACCGCGCAACCATACAGGATGAAGTAGCGCAGCTGAAGGAAGAGATCACCCGTATCTCGGATACCACGGAATTCAACGGGCAGAAGCTGTTGAACGGAGAATTTGATCTCAAGGGATACACCGATAAGCAGGAGATTAAAGTAAATTATTGCTCTCCGGATGTACCGGTAAAAGAATATACCATACAGTCTATGAAATTTAAGAAAGATGCAGAGGGAAATTTTGAAGTAGACGGAGATATTAAATTCGGAGACGGATTTAAAGAGGTAGAACCCTTAAAGACGGATATGAAGGATAATCTTCTGACGATCACCGGCACGAACGGCTTTGAAATGCGTCTGGATGTATCGGAAGCAAAAGAGGGAGATTCCTATGATGGCATGAAGATCGATGCTACCGGTATCGGAGCAATGCGTCTGCAGATCGGAGCCAACGAAGGACAGGTACTGGAGGTTAATATTCCCGCGGTTACTCTGCAGAACATGGGAATTGAAGATATTGATGTGAATACGCAGGAAGGGGCAAAGGATGCCATCTCAAGAGTAGACGGAGCCATCAAATATGTATCCTCCGTCCGCGGCAGACTGGGAGCATTTCAGAACCGTCTGGAGTCTTCCATTAACAGCCTGGATGTTACCAGTGAGAACATGACAGCGGCATATTCCCGTATTATGGATGTGGATATGGCGGAGGAAATGACTTCCTATACCACTTATCAGATCCTGGCACAGGCAGGAACCTCCATGCTGGCCCAGGCAAACGAGAGACCGTCCCAGGTGTTACAGCTGTTGCAGTAATGGATTCCGATGAAGTGAGGATTCAAAATGACAAAAGAATGTAAACAACAATTTACCTTGCGGATCACACAAGCCAATGCCACACAGCTGGTGGTCATTCTCTACGAAATGACATTACAGTATCTTACAGACGGCGAACAGGCTGCGGATGACGCAGAACTTTTGGAAGCAGTTCGCAGAGCAAGAGGCTGTATCAATGAGCTTTTAAATTCTCTTCACAGACAGTACAGTCCGGCGACAGAGCTTTCCAGGCTGTATCTGTATTGTATCCGCAGACTGGCGGCGTGCGAAGCAAAAGCCGACAGAACGGCGCTGCAGGATATCCGGAAGGTTATAGCACCGCTCTGTGATGCTTACAGACAGATTCAGGATCAGAATTCGTCCGGTCCTGTGATGAATAATTCGCAGACCGTGTATGCGGGACTGACTTACGGAAGAAATCAGTTAACCGAAAACATGGCTGACCAGGGCTCGAATCGGGGAATGCTGGTATAAAGTTTTTTCCTGCCGCACAGGCTGGGAAGCGGCGAGTTCGGTGAGGTGCTGATACCGTTTCTGCAAAGCATTAATTTCATAGATATAACTGTCGATCAGATCACTTTCGATTGCATTATCGAAACCCGCATAGGCGATATCCAGAGCCTGGCGGGTTTTTCTTATGGATTCTTTTAAATCCAACGGTGCGAGATCTTCTTCGATCATTTCGGAATTTGTATTTACCTGACTAAAAAAGATTTTCATGTAAAAATCCATCCTTTCTGCTAACAGTATAGGAAGCAGAAAGGGAAAATATACCTGCCTAACATAAAACTGGAAGACATTTTTGCGAAAAATGGGAATAGATTATAACAAACAGCGGAAAGATCGGGAGGACAACAATGGAGCATCCGGAGAATCTATTGTGGATTATTGGGGCAGCAGTCCTGCTCTTTGCCATAAGTTTTTTGGGAAAAAAGGCGGAGTGGTTTTTAAACCTTGTATTGCGGAGTGTTTTTGGAGTGATCTTTATGTATTTTCTAAATTGGGGGATAGAGATCCTGGGATTCACGGTAGCAGTGGGAATCAATGCAGCTACGGCTCTGACAGTGGGTATTTTGGGCTTTCCGGGAATCCTGGTATTATACGGCCTGGCAGTTTATCATATGCTTTGACAGATGAAAATGCCGTAAAATCAAGGAGTTGCGGGATTTTGGAAGGACGTATGAGAAAGGTGACTGTTAAAATGTGCCAAAGATTATTTTTTTACGGAAAAACACTTGTCAGACGGAAAAACAACGGCTATAATCCATCTTACAACCAATCGCGATGGTTGTATCAAATATCTTATAAGATCTGAAAGAATTCTTTTATGGGATAGAGTCATCCCACATTACCACTTGTAAATCGAAGGAAAGGAGAGTGAGAATGCAACGAACACAGTAATAAAGTGTGTATTATGTTTTCTATTAAGTATTGCCTGCGGATATGATTACAGAAGCCGCAGAATCCCCAACGGTCTGATCCTGAGCTGCCTGATCGCCGGAGCGGCATTCCGATGGTGGGAACAGGGGATTTATGGGATTATGGAATATTTTTGCAATGTTTTACTGACGACAGTGGCATTCTATCTGTTTTTTTATATTGGTGCCATGGGAGCCGGTGACGTGAAACTCCTGGCTGTCTGTGCAGGATATTTTTCCGGTGAAAAAGTTCTCTGTTTTCTATTTTTCGCGCTGCTATTCGCAGCAGTTTTTGCACTTTGCAAAATGTACCTGGCACGTAATCTGTGGGACAGATTGTGTTATCTGGGTGAATATGTGTGGGATGTTGTCCGCTGTGGACGCTGGAAGGCGTATTTTGCAGAGGAGAGAGCACATCCGGCAAGCGGAATCTGTATGGCCGGTCCCGTGTTTTGCAGTGTGCTGTTATACATAGGAGGAATTTATTGATGGAACAGAAGGAAGCGGTTATGGTTCTGTTCGACCGTGAAGAAGAGTATGCGAGACTTCTTTCGGAGTTTTTGAGAAGGCAGAAGGAACTGCCATGGGAGATCCATACATACACAAAGATGGAGGAACTGTTGGAACGGGAGAAAAATGGGGAGGTGACAATGCTGGTAGTGGCGGAATCTTCCTGCATGGATACGCTGAGTACATTGGAGCCGGCATGCCAGGCGATTCTTAATGAAAGCGGGACACTTCGCTTTCACCAGTTTCCGAATATCAATAAGTACCAGGAAGCTGACAAGGTGTGGAAGGAATTGCTGGAATTGTATGTGGAGACGGTGGGAACACAATTGCCGTTTTTGTGTGCAGAGTATAAGACAAAATTTATAGGTATCTATTCCCCGGTACATCGATGTCTGCAAAGTTCTTTTGCACTGACGCTGGGCCAATTGTTGTCAGAAAAACATCCCACTTTGTATCTCAATTTTGAACACTATATTGGGATCTCAGAACTCCTTCCGGAGAGACAGAGCAGAGACCTTGCAGATCTGCTGTATTTTCTGACAGGAGATGCGGGAAAATTTTCTTTACGGATGCAGACGGTCATCCAGCACAAAGGCGGTCTGGATTACATTCCCCCGATGCGCAACGGTCAGAACCTGTTGGAAATCCCGCCGGAAGAGTGGAGAAACCTCTTCCAACGGATCGAAGAACTCGGAAAATATGAATATGTCATACTGGATCTGAGCGAAAGTATACAGGGATTGTTTGAGGTACTGCAGATATGTACCAGAGTATTTACGCTGACCAAAGAAGATAAAATGTCACGAATGAAACTGGATCAATATGAGCAATTGCTTGCTTTGTGCGAAAAAGACACGGTAAAAGGCAAAACCCGTAAACTTGCTTTACCCTTTTTTCAAAAGCTTCCCACAGAAATGGAGCAATTTACCAGAGGAGAATTGGCGGAGTATGTGAGGAAAGAAATAGCAATGCTGGAAAATTAGAACAGGGAGAGAAAAAATGGATTACTTGGAACAGAGAAGAAAGCTTCGACAAATGGTGCAGGAGAGACTGGATTACGGAAGAGACTATACGGATGAAGAGGTAGAGGATACGATTGATGAAGTTCTCATGGAACAGGAAAATCTGGAATTGTGTTCTGTGGAATTGCGGAGACGATTGCGTAAGGAATTGTTTGATTCCCTGAGACGGCTGGATATTCTGCAGATTTTTGTGGATGACAGCTCTGTTACGGAGATTATGATCAATGGACTGGATCATATTTTTGTAGAGAGGGACGGACAGCTGCAGGAACTGGATCGGGCTTTCGATTCCATGGAAAAGCTCCAGGATGTGATTCAACAGATCGTGGCCGGATGTAACAGAGTGGTAAATGAGGCATCACCAATTGTTGATGCGCGATTAAGCAATGGAGCCCGTGTGAACATTGTGATGAGTCCCATTGCATTGAATGGACCCATCATTACCATAAGACGTTTTCCGGATAAACCGATCACCATGCAAAAACTGATCGCGATGGAAACTATATCTCCGGAAGCTGCGGATTTTTTGAAAACACTGGTAAAGGCTGGATATAACATTTTCGTCAGTGGAGGAACCGGTAGCGGGAAGACGACCTTTTTGAATGTATTATCCGGATTCATTCCGTCGGAACAGCGGATCATCACCATCGAAGACAGCGCGGAACTGCAACTTCAGGGAATTCCCAATCTGGTGCGCCTGGAGACACGTAACGGCAATGCGGAAGGTTGCAGAGAGATCGGAATCCGGGAACTTATCCGCTCATCTCTGCGGATGCGGCCCGACAGGATCATTGTAGGCGAAGTGAGAGGCGCGGAAGCTATTGATATGCTGCAATGTATGAATACCGGGCATGACGGCAGTATGTCTACAGGACATGCAAACAGCGCGGCCGATATGCTGTCGAGACTGGAGAATATGGTACTCATGGGAATGGATCTGCCGCTTCCGGCGATCCGCAACCAGATAGCATCCGGCGTGGATATTATTGTGCATCTGGGGAGAATTCGGGATAAAAGCAGAAAAGTGTTGGAAATTACAGAAGTAGTGGGTTGTGAGAACGGCGAAATCCGTCTGAATCCATTGTACTACTTTGAAGAACTGGGGGAGAGCAGTGAAGGTAATGTAGTTGGTAAATTACAGAAAAAGGGAGGCTTGCTTCATGAAGGGAAACTTAAAGCGGCCGGACTTTCGTGAATTGATGAATCCTTTGCTGCGCACAACAGCCGGAATTCTCTTTTTTTCCTGGTTTTTCTATCGTTCGGCGTTTGCTATCATTCTCTTTATTTTCCCGGGAATTCTTTATTTCCGGAAGTGTGTCAGAGAACAGAGGGAGAAAAAACGATGGGAACTGACCGTGCAGTTCAAGGAATGTCTTCTGGCAGTTGCCAATTCGCTCAGAACCGGATACGCCGTGGAAAATGCTTTCTTGGAGAGCAGAGAAGATATTCGTCTGCTTTTTGGCGAACGATCCGCAATGTATGGTGAACTGGAACTGATCCGCAGAGGAATGATTGTAAATATCACATTGGAGGAACTGATAGGAGATCTGGCAGAACGCAGTGGATGTGAAGAGATTCAACAGTTTTCGACGATACTCTCCGTGGCGAAAAGGGGAGGAGGCAATGTATCGCAGATTATACGAAATACTGCAGAATTGATCAGCGATAAAGTGGAGACGACACAGGAGATGATGACATTGCTGCAGGGAAGACGCCTGGAACAGAGAGTGATGGAAGTGATGCCTTTTGCAATTTCATTCTATATAGGTGTCACATATCCGGGTTATTTTGTATCGCTGTATCATAACATAACCGGATATATCATAATGACAGTATGCCTAGCAATCTATTTGTGCGCCTATATCGTAGGAGAGAAGATCATGGAACGGATCGGTGAAAGTCTCTAAAGGGAGAATACTATGGAACGAAAAAAGGGTGTAGTGGAGATCTGCTATCAGGTAGTGCTCATAATATACAAGAAAATGCACCTGTGGAAAATACCGGTTCCGGGAAGAGACAGGGTAAAGACAGATCTGAGCCGTTTATATCCCGGAGAAAATCAGGAGGAGCGCATTACAGAGTATTATGTAAGGAAGTTAACAATGTCCCTCATGATATTTTTCGTGGGAATTCTTCTGATATTGTTTGTTGTACTTGGAAAAAGTGAAGGAAATTCTATAAAAAACGGTTGGATGAAGAGGGCAGATTCCGGAAGCGGAAGCAAGGACTATGTTATTATCGGAAAAGTAGAGGATGGAAGTCAATATTCCTTTGCACTTACAGTACAACCCAGAAAATACCGTCAGGAGGAATTGCAAAAATTGTTTGATGCTTTCCGGGAGGAGCTGCCGGGCCTGATCTGCGGAGGCAATGAATCATTGGACTGTGTCAGGGAAGATCTGCAATTGCAGGAGGAATATGATGATTACCCTTTTACGGTTACATGGAAGAGCGACTGCATGGATGTTATCAGTCCGGAGGGGAAAGTATATCCTCAGGAGCAGGACAGCACGGTGCGCTTGAAAGCGGAACTTGCTTACGACGAATACCAATGGGAGACAGAAACGTCGGTTACCGTAAAAAATCAGAGTGATGCAATCGACAAAAGTGAAAAAGCTGTTCTGGAAATAATGCTGGAAAATGCACAGACATCAGATCCGGAGCAGGAAGCTTTTATGCTGCCTGAGTCAATTGACGGTAAAAAGGTATCGTGGAGACAGAGAAATCTGACGGAGCTTCAATTACTGTTGGGAACGTTAGTGACGATTGTGGCAGTCTTCTTTTTTAAAGATCGGGATATTCATGAGCTTGTAGAGAAAAAGAAGCAGGAAGAAAAAAGGAAGTACCCGGAAATACTGCAAAAAATAACATTATATCTGGAAGCAGGACTGACGGTACGGGCAGCAGTGAATAAGATAGCGGAAGATTATGAACAGACACGGAAGAAAGGAGCAAAGGAACAGGCAGCATACGAAGAATTATTGATTGCAGTCCGTGAGATCCGTATGGGTGTGTCGGAGGGCGCGGCATATGAAAAATTTGGAAAAAGGACAGGAGTTCGGGAATATATCCGATTGAGTACTTTCCTTACGCAAAATGTAAAAAAAGGAAGCACCATGCTTTTACAGCAATTGCGCGAAGAGGCAAAAGAAGCAGAAGAAATGAGAATGCGCAATGCCAGAAAATTATGTGAGGAGGCATCTACAAAATTATTGTTACCAATGATAATGCTACTCTTGGTTGTTATGATTTTAATTATGTTTCCCGCGTTTTCCAATGTGGGAGTTTAGAAAAGGAGAAAAATATGAACCATTTAAAAACGTTTCGACAATTTATAAAAGAAGAGGATGGAATGGGAACTGTAGAGGTGATTCTGATCATCGTGGTACTGGTGGGTCTTGTAGTGATCTTTAAAGAAAAGATTACGGAGATCGTTAATTCTATTTTCAGTAAAATTACCAACCAGACGAAAAAAATATAAGAGCATGACCTTATGAAAGAAAACGGATACATGACAATATATCTTGCGCTTACACTTGGTGTGATGATTTCACTGTGCCTTGCGTTGATAGAAGGTTGCCGGTGCCGGGGGATCTGCCTGGAAACAGAATGTGTTATGGACATAGGAATGGATAGTATTCTGGCGGAATATCACAGAGAGTTATTCGCACAGTATAATCTTTTCGCAGTAGATTGTTCCTATGGAACCGTGCATGGGACGACAAAATTGACAGAAGAACACCTCCTGGAATATATGAATCACAATTTTTCGCTGGAAGATATTTTCCTCGATAAATTTCTGTATCGTGATTTTTTTGCGCTGGAAGCAGAAAAAGCAGAAATGACAAAGGCTGCTTTTGTGACCGATGGGGATGGAGAAGTCTTTCGCAGAATGGCGGTGGACGCAATAGAAGATGATGTCGGCATCGGACTTTTGCAACAGATAAAAGAATGGGTGAAGACCATAAAATCCCGTGGACTGTTGGAACGCAGTGTAGAAGAAGAAAAACAGACCGTGGATGCGCAGATCCGGGAATACGACGGAAGAGAAACGGCTGACGGAAAAGTAATTCATATCGAAAATCCCACAGAGGCATTGGAGGAAAAAAAGAAAAGCGGAATACTTTCACTGGTGCTTCCCGAAGAAGAGATTTCAGATCGCAGAATAGAAACAGAACAATTCATAGAAGCGAGAGAGGAACGAGATCAGATCAATCGGGGAAATATTGCGCTGCAATCACAGACGGAATGGGAAAAAGAGAAGGAAAGAATACTATTTCATGAGTATCTGCTGAAATATATGGGAAGGTATGGCACTGAGAAAAAAAGCAGTCCACTGTGGTATCAGGTGGAATATATCATTGCAGGAGAAGAAAGTGACCGGGAAAATCTTCGTTATGTGATAAACAGGATATTTGCGATCAGGGAAGCCGCAAATGCCGCTTATTTGTTCGGAAGTGAAGAAAAATATGCGGTTGCGGAAGTTTTGGGTGAAGCGCTGGCAGCAGTTATGATGGTTCCGGAAATAGGAGAATTGTTTACAATCTCATTGATACTTGGGTGGGCATTTGCGGAGAGCGTGTATGATGTCAGAACAATGCTTGCCGGAGACAAAATACCTTTACTGAAAAGTGACAGTACCTGGCACTGTGGATTACAGACGATATTACAGGGAAACCTGACGGATGAGGGACGTTCTGGAGATGCGGATGCTGTGACGGATCTGGGTTATGAGGACTATCTGAGAATATTTTTGCTACTTTGTGATGAAAGAACCATCACCTACAGAGCAATGAATATTGTGGAGCAGGATATCAGAGTTACCCCCGGAAATCAGAACTTTTGTCTGGATGCATGTATTGCGGAACTTCAAATGAATGTAAAGGTGAAGAGCCGATATGGATATAGTGTTGAGATAGAACGCCAGAAATCCTATATAACGTCCTTCGAAGCGGCGACGGGTATGTCGGAGTAAAAAGGAGGTGGGCGGTGATGTCCTCTTTATGGGAACAATGCAAGACAACTATGAAACAAAAACACATGAGACCTTCTCCGAAAATAAGAAATATTCTTAACCCATGTAAAAAAATTCTCCCCGCAAAATTATCATTAGTCATTGAATACATAAAGAGGATATCACTGCCCATGCTCCAAAGGACCTGCGTCAGGGGAAGTATGACGGTAGAAGCAGCGCTGGTGCTGCCCCTGTTTTGCTTTTTTGTGATTTCTATGGGTAATGCCATAGAAATCATAAGGCTGCACGGAAATCTGGAAGTGGCATTGTGGAATGCCGGGCGGCAGATCGGTGTCTACGGTGCATTACCGGAGGGGCAGCAGGGTTCTGCAGATCACAGACTGGAGGCAGTTGCCGTATCTTATACTTATGTCAAGGAACAGATCGAAGAACAGCTGGGAGAGGAATATCTGGAAATGTCACCTTTGGACGGAGGAAGTGATGGATTACAGTTCTTGGAGAGCAATATTGAAGGTGACATTTATACAATCAATATGACTTATAGGATTGCGGGAATATCTCAACTGTCAGGATTCAAAAAATTTCGAATGGCCAATCGTTATTACGGCCATATGTGGAATGGGTATGAAATTCCGGAGCCGGAAGACGAAGAGTATATATATGTTACGGAAAACGGCAGAGTATATCATACGAACAGAGAATGTACGCACATTCGGCTGTCCGTCCGTGTGGTGGAAGCGACAGAGGCTCTGCGGGAGTACAGACCATGTGAGAAATGCACAGACAAAATACCGCATCCGACAGGAGGACTGCTATTTTTCGTTTCGGAAAACGGAGAATGTTATCACAGCCGGCGGGATTGCCCCGGATTAAAACGGACAGTACAAAAAATTCCCAAAGAGGAAGCTTTCAAATATGAAGTGTGTAGCAGATGCAGGGGAAATAATTCGAAAGATAGGTAAAACAAAATGGTATTTTGGGTGGAAAAAATCATATGGAGTGTTTATCTCGGAAAGATAAGCCTGTGTGATATTCGGAAAAGAACAATTCCGGTATGGCTGCTGTTTTTAGGAAGCTTACTTGTCATAACAGATATCTGCATAATGGGCTGGAAAACAGGGATTATTGTAGAAATGGTACCGGGGATAATATTGCTTCTCCTGACAAAGATGACGGAAGCAATCGGCATGGCGGACGGCATTGTATTGATCCAGTTGGGAAGTATATGCAGAGATGGACAGGCATTGCTTATATTTTGTCTGAGCCTTATTTATATATTTCTGTATTCTATGATTCTTTATATGCTTAGACGGGATCGAAAAAGGCGTATTCCGTACATCCCTTTTTTATTTTTGGCTTATTTAACCACCTGGATGATATAAAACCGGAGGAAATGTAATTATGAAAAAAGAGTCTGATGCGTATTTTACAGTAGAAGCTGCAATTCTTTACCCGATAATTCTGTCAGTTATTTTATTAATGACCTATTTGTTGCTTTTTCGATATGACAGATGCCTGTTGGAACAGGATATAGGAAAAGCGACCGTTCTCAGCGGAAGTAAGTGGACACTCACAAAAGAGCAGCTGAATGACTATATGCAGAAGAAAGCATTGCATTTTGACGAGGAGAAATATATTGCGTGGGAGAATGAGGACCCATTGTGGAATCTGGAAAAAAACGATGTCATTCTTGAAAAAACAGGACGACTCAGATATCCTTTTGCCGGTATGGGAACGCAAGAAAAATATTGGAGTGCCAAAGCTTCTTTTCAGGTGGATAGGATTTCGCCGGTATTTTGGCTGAGAAGAAGCAGAAATGCACAGAACAAAAGGGATAATACGGAAGAAAATAATTAAGAAGGGAAAGTTTAGCTATGATAAATACAGAATATATTCGAAGCCTGAATGCAAACTATGAAAGAATGGCTCTGGGAGAAAAGCCAGAGGAAAAAAGATATCAATATTGTATGATCAGCCGGGGAGGAATCAAGGGATTGCTCCCATGCAGCCTGCGATATATTGATGGAAATGCCTATCTGTATTATGACATTACATCTAGACAGAATATAGCACAGCTTTTTGATAAAAAGGTGATAAACAGACAGTGGCTGACTGATTTTTTGTGGAGCATGAGAAGAGTCCGACAGGAAATGTCCCGTTTTTTATTGGAGGAGAGCAATATCGTATGGTTTCCGAATCATATCTATCAGGATTTGGAAAAGAATGATTTCTATTTCATATACATTCCTTATTGCAGGCAGGAGACCGGTTTTCATGAATTACTGGAATACCTGATAGAACATATTGATTACCAGGATGAAGAAATGGTGGAATATTTGTATAAGGCATATGAACAGTATGAGACGGCCGGAGAAGTGTATCTGCAGCAGAAAATTTATGAAGATGCGGAATGCCTGCGGATCTCCGGAATCGATCCGACAGAACATACAAAAGAGGAAATGATACAACAAAAGACGGAGGATATTTTGCCGGCAGAAGAAAAAATAGAGAATAAACGGGAAGAAAATCGAACGACAGGTGAGAAAAAGAGTTTATTTGCATTATGGGAAAACCGCAAAAAGAAAGAGAAACAAGAAAGGGAAAATTATAGCAGAAATCTGCAACTGACCATGAACGGATATGCGGTAGCAGAGGAAACGGCATATGAAGAGGAAGATATGGGTCGGACTGTATATATGGGAGAACAGTCGGCAATGCGTGAAATAAAACATCGATTGCTGACGGAAGAAGGATCATTGATCGCAACATTGGACCAGGAAGCTTATACAATAGGCAAGAAAAGGGGAGAGGCGGATCTGGTACTGGAGGATCTGTCGATCAGCAGACTTCATGCCAGAATTGTAAAAGAAGAAGACGGATATTATCTGGAAGATATGAATTCCACGAATGGAACTTTCAAAAACGGACTGCGCATGCAGCCTTATGAGAAAAGAAAATTGGAAGAGGGTGATGAGATAACCTTTGGAAAAAGGACATTGATATACCGTTGATATAAGTATGACATCCTTTTGGTTGACGCAATGCCGGAAACAGTGGTACATTTTAGATATTGATATTAAGGATGATCATTTCCGGAGGAACAGGATAGATGCAAAAAAGACAGAACCTTCCTATTGTGTGTGGAACACTTGTGGTAATCAATGTTATTGTGTATCTGATATGTACTTTTACGGGGGATCTGTTATATAATATAGGCGAACTGGACGCAGTAGCTGTGTTGCGGTATGGGGAGTATGGAAGAATTTTATCATCCACTTTTTTACATGCGGGCATAGAGCACCTTTTTAATAATATGGTAATCCTGTTTTTTCTGGGAGCAATGATAGAAAAAGTAACAGGGCATTTACAGTTTTTGATTCTGTATTTATTATCCGGGATCGGCGCCAATATTTGTTCTCTGATTTATAAGGTGATAGCAATGGAAAGAATTGCTTCGGTAGGGGCGAGCGGTGCGATTTTCGGCTTGGACGGAGTGTTGTTGGCATGGATTTTACTGGATCGGAGATCTATGCCGGATGTTACACCCAAACGAGTAATACTGATGATCGCGTTATCTCTTTATAATGGATTCACGGCGCAGAACGTGGACAATGCAGCGCATGTGGGCGGGCTTTTGACCGGTTTCCTGGCAGGGGCATTGCTCTGTATGATAAGAAAGCAAAAAAGAAATCGAGAGGTGTAGACTTGAATATCAATATCTATTACGGAGGACGGGGGATTATTGATGATCCTACCATTTATGTCATCAACAAAATGCAGGAAGTCCTGGAGGAACTGCGTGTACACGTGGAGCGGTATAACCTCTATGACGGCAAGACCAACATTACAACATTGCCGCAGACGCTAAAAGAAGCAGACGGTATTATCCTGGCAACTACGGTGGAATGGTACGGTATTGGCGGCTATATGCAGCAATTTCTGGATGCCTGCTGGCTATATGGTGATAAGGAAGCCATTGTCGGTATTTATATGTGTCCGGTAGTAATGTCTACTACATATGGAGAGAGGGAAGGTAAACTGAACCTGGCTACGGCATGGGAGATCCTGGGTGGACTGCCCTGCAGTGGAATCTGCGGATATATAGAGAATACAGTGTCTTTGGAAATGAATGAGCAGTATGGCCATATTATTGAGAAAAAAGCGGAGAACATGTATCGCACCATCAATCAGAAACTGGCCAGTTTTCCGGCCAGTAATAAGGTGATGAGACAGAAAATTACAATTCCGAAATCCATTAATCTTACGCCGCAGGAGACGGAGCAGCTGTCGGAGTATGTGTCGGATGACAGTTATGTGCAGAGGCAGAAAGAGGATATTCAGGAGCTTACCAGCATGTTCCGTGGAATGCTGGATAATAACGGAGCAGATGGTGAAGAAGAATATCTCAGTGAATTTAAGAAGGCATTTGTTCCACAACCGGGTTTTGAAGCAATTTATACTATTATAATAGAAGAAAAGAAAGTACCTATGTGGATTGCAGTGAATGGGACCTCTGTGGAATGCGGCTACGGAGAAACCGAAAAACACGATGTTGAGATGTCTATGAACCGAGCTGCAATGGAAGATATTATAAATGGAAGAATGACTTTTCAGAGAGCATTTATGTCCGGCGTTATGCAGCGCATGAAAGGGGATTTCCGTATTTTGAGAACCTTGGATCAGGCATTTCCGTTTGAGGAAAAGGATAGATAAACAGATAGGAGCGAGAAAGATGAAAAAAGAGGATTGTATTTTCTGTAAAATTGCGAATGGAGATATTCCTTCCAAAACATTGTACGAAGACGAAGATTTCAGAGTAATTCTGGACCTTGGACCGGCAACAAAGGGTCATGCTCTTATTTTACCCAAGGAGCATGCGGATAACTTATATGAATTGCCGGATGAGACAGCATCGAAAGTATTTGTCCTTGCGAAGAAGCTTGCGATGAAAATGAAGGAAAAACTGAACTGCGACGGCTTGAATATTGTTCAGAACAATGGAGAAGCAGCTGGACAGACAGTACAGCATTTTCATATGCATCTGATTCCCCGCTATGTGAATGACGGACAGAAGATTTTATGGACACCGGGAGAGAGCACACCGGAAGAACTGGAAGAGGTTCGCAGAACAATTACAGAATAACATGGTGAGAGTATGAGAACAGTAGATGTGAGCGTTTTAACGCAAAATATCAGTGAAATGTGTATCGAGGCCAATCATTATCTGTCGGAAGATATGAAGACTGCTTTTACCGAGGCACAAAATCGGGAACAGGCTCCTTTAGGCAGACAGATTCTGAGTCAGCTACAGGAAAATATGGAAATTGCAGAGAAAGATATGATTCCTATCTGCCAGGACACCGGTATGGCCGTGGTGTTTTTGAAAGTAGGTCAGGACGTTCATTTTGTAGGCGGAAATGTGGAAGATGCTGTGAACGAGGGAGTTCGCCGCGGATACGTGGATGGATATCTGCGTAAATCGGTGGTAAGAGATCCGATTTATCGTGAAAATACCAGGGATAATACACCGGCAATCATTCATTACAGTATTATTCCCGGAGACCGCATTACTGTCACTGTTGCACCGAAAGGTTTTGGAAGTGAAAATATGAGCCGGGTGTTTATGCTGAAGCCGGCGGATGGAATAGAAGGTGTGAAAAACGCAATCCTTACTGCCGTAAAGGATGCCGGACCGAATGCTTGCCCGCCGATGGTGGTGGGAGTGGGTATCGGTGGCACTTTTGAAAAATGTGCTTTGCTGGCGAAGGAGGCGCTGACCAGACCGATTGATAAACACTCCGAGATCCCTTATGTAAAAGAACTGGAGGAAGAGATGCTGGAGAAGATCAACAGAACCGGCATAGGTCCCGGTGGATTGGGAGGGACAACAACGGCACTTGCGGTAAATATTAACACATATGCAACCCATATTGCCGGATTACCGGTTGCGGTAAATATATGTTGCCATGTGAACAGACACGCAGTCAGAGAAATCTGATATCCCGGATGACAAAGCAATGGAGAAAACAGTATGGACAGATACGTAAATGTACCACTTAGTGAGAAAGATGCCCACTCATTAAAGGCGGGGGATTATGTATATTTAACAGGCACAATATATACGGCAAGAGATGCAGCGCACAAGAGAATGCAGGAGACTCTGGACAGAGGAGAAGAACTTCCGCTGAAAATGGAAAATAATGTGATCTATTATATGGGACCGTCTCCTGCCAGAGAGGGCAGACAAATAGGATCTGCAGGACCGACCACAGCCAGCAGAATGGATAAGTATGCACCGAGACTTCTTGATCTTGGACTGAAAGGAATGATCGGAAAGGGAAAAAGGTCAAAGGAAGTGGCGGATGCGATCGTTCGCAACGGAGCTGTTTATTTTGCTGCAGTAGGAGGCGCAGGCGCATTATTGTCAAAGTCAATTACCTCGTCGGAAGTGATTGCTTATGATGATCTGGGCACAGAAGCTATTCGTAGATTGACGGTCAACAATTTCCCGGTAATCGTAGTCATTGATGCACAGGGTAATAATCTATATGAGACGGCGACGAAGGAGTATTGCCGGGAGTGAGGCAACTGGAGATAACATATGTACAGAATTATATTAATGGTAGTAAGACTTTTTTATAAAGTACCGTATTATCTGATGCGTATCTGGTGGTTGGGAACCCGGAAGAACTTCAATCTGGAAGAAAACTATGCATTTATTAAAAAAGTAACTAAGGCAGCCAATCGGGCCGGAAGAGTAAAAATAGAAAGCTATGGGCTGGAAAATATTCCCAAAGAAAATGGTTTTATTTTTTTCCCGAATCATCAGGGAATGTTTGATGCGCTTGTTTTTCTGGAATCCTGTCCGGTTCCTTTTTCTGTGGTATATAAAAAGGAAGTCAGTAACGTAATACTGTTAAAGCAGGTATTTAAGGCTTTGCATGCAATTGCAATAGACAGAGAAGACATTAAACAGTCTCTTCAGGTAATCAATCAGATGACCGAAGAAGTAAAGAAGGGAAGAAACTTTCTGATTTTCCCGGAAGGAACCAGAAGTCGCATGGGGAATCAGCTGCTTCCGTTTAAGGGAGGAACATTCAAAAGTGCGGTCAGGGCTAAATGCCCCATTGTTCCCTGTGCTCTGATTGATTCATACAAACCTTTTGATGAAAAGTCCATAGCCCCGGTAACTGTAAAATTGATTTATCTGAAACCAATCTGCTATGAAGAATATAAACAATTAAAGACTCCGGAAATTGCAGATCTTGTAAAATCCAGGATTGAAGAAGCTATTAAAGAATATTTATAAACAATATCTACAATTAATAAAAAAAGCAATTGACAAACACATAGACCTTATGTATAATAATTTTTGCGTCACGAAATGACGCCAATAACATATTGGTAGAGACGATTTTCAGATTATGGAGAAATACTCAAGAGGCTGAAGAGGCGCCCCTGCTAAGGGTGTAGGTCGGGCAACCGGCG
>ENA-ORSB01001202-ORSB01001202.1-human-gut-metagenome-genome-assembly--contig:-NODE-1202-length-25426-cov-21.748650_pt1 | contig 25426 bp, 22 predicted proteins | sample MGYA00242180_ERZ509144 | MGnify/ENA primary metagenome ERZ509144 (study PRJEB26280, sample SAMEA2338661) | human gut metagenome | biome: human gut; feature: human-associated habitat; material: faeces...
CCACACGCGATGCAGCAGAAAGAGCACGAGTGTCTCCTGAGAGTTCGTACCACGATAGCAGTCCCAACATTGTGTATTTCCTTCCCCAGATGTCCCAATCTTTCAGCTGAGCTTCAGGAGCATAGTTTCCGATGTAGCCGTCAGGGCTCTGGGTCCCGATAATCTGTCCGACAGAAGCAGCTATCTTTTCATAAAGTGCGGCATTGCCGGTATAGCGGTATGTCTCGATTGCTCCCAATGTCCATTTTCCCCAGAACTCACTTTGCCATCGCCATGTCTCGTTCCTGTGACGGAAAGGTTCCACAAGTGCATCTACATCCTGTTCCATAACACGATGGCTGATGCAGTCGTCGATTCTTCCGCCTACATATCCATCTATTTTCACCGACTTCTCTTTCAGTTCCGCAGTCTTTGCGCGGCTGATATTTCCTCCTGCACAGATGGAGCAAGCGAAAATTGTGAACAATGTGCTCAAGACAAATGCCCTGACGCTAAGATTGTTTTTCATATTCAATGATCGTTTTATAAATTTCAGAATGGCTAATTTACGAAAAAAAGCCGAGTACCGGTAGTCTGACACTTTAGAATCCGAAAAAGGTTAAAAATATTTGATAGAGTTCACCTATGATTCTAAAGGCTTCGTCAATGGGCAAGCTGCCCGTCTATTATGTTCAGAAGAGTTACCGCAACGAAGACGGTAAGCCGTCCACCAAGTACGCAGAGCGCCTCGGTACTCTTGAGCACCTGGAGAAGTGCTTCGGGGAAGAAGATCCCGTCCGTGAGCGCTCTTTCATCACGTTTCAGCCGGCTTCAGAACCGATACACAGATAGTGAAAAAGAAGGACTTGAAGAGCATCATAGCCTCCATCAAGACTTCAAAGTAAGAAAAGGACAATGACGAGTCGTAGCCAGACAGGCAGTCAGTCGCGGCGGACGTGGCCACCCCACGGCCTCGGGAAGTGGGAGGTGCCTGCCGGATACAAGTTCTCGCGGCAGCGAGGACGCAGGAGACGGTAGGAGGGCCGAACGGAGCAACGCGGAGTGAGTTCCGCCGTGGCTGCCAGACTGTCGTGATTCAACTGGGTCAAGTCATATTCCTCCTTTGACAGCAGACTTCCATCATTCGTCTTTTCACAAAAAACACTACATTTGTGTATTACAGAATTGCAAAACAGCTGATAAATGAAAAAGTTTGACAGAAACGTGTGTATCACCGTGGCGATATTCCTGCTGCTGGCGGTGGTCTATTTCATTCCGAAACCGGTCCTGCGCTCGGTATTGCCGGAACTTGTGGTGAAATACAGAATCATAGGCCCGCTGCTGACATTGTCATTGGCAGGAATTTTTCTCGCTCCGCGTCAGATAACATTGGCCATGATCTTCTCGATGTGCGGAGACTATATGGGCGCTTCCGGCAATTTCATCGGGCAGATGTCTTTCTTCGCTGCGGCCCACGTGATGCTGATCACATTTTTCGTCAAGAGGTTTCTCTCCCTGCCTGCAGACCTGCCGGCGTGCAGATACCAGGAATGTGTACCGGACGGGGCAGAAGCCGGAAAGGGCGTACGTGCAAAAGCATTGACAGTAATCTGCGCAGTGACGATAGCCGCGGCATTGGTGATCTTCGCATTGACAAGCATCATTCCGCACGCGCCGGCCGGCGTCACCCGCATCGGATGCGCCATCTACGCAGTTCTGATCAGTTCAATGCTGGCCTTGTCAATGCTGCAGCGGCAATGGACGTTCGCGGCAGGTGCTGCGCTGTTCCTGCTCTCGGATATGATTCTGTCATGGAACAAGTTCGTCTCGCCAGTGTCATACAGCAACATCCTGATAATGACCACCTACTACTCCGGACAGCTACTGATCTGGCTCACCGCTGCACGGGTCTGCAGTGAAAGACGCTGACACGCATTGTCCGGACATCCCGCGCGCGTTACTGCCGGGACAAGGCCAGACGCTTGATGAGGTCGGTTTCGTCTGAAGAATATGGCGTACCGTCTTTTCTGAGAATGTCGTGGAACCAGAGCTCCGGCTCAGGTGTTTCACAAGGATGTGTAATGGTTTCCCATGAGAAAATGGTGTTTGATTTGCCTGAGACGAAGCCCCAGTTGATCGCACCCACTCCGGCTTCCTTCAGCATCGGCAAGATGGTCTGGAACGTACTGCCTTCAGTCCTGGCCATATATTCAGTGCAGACCATCGGTCTCGAATAACGGCTCAGCGTATCGACCATCTCCTTGTGGCTCTCCAGAGGAGCATAAGTGTGATACGTGATTATATCCGAGTTCGCCAGCTGCCATGCATTCATTTCGTGCAGACGGCTGTTCCAGACACCGGCAGTAAGCGGCTGTGACGGATTCACCTTACGTGCCCAGCTGAACACATCCTTGAGCAGCGGGAAAGAGCGCTCCCAGTAACGGTCCGGATCCTGTCCGCCGCCCGGCTCATTGTAGAGATCCCAGGCAAAAATCCTGCTGTCATTCTTGAATGTCGAGACAATGTCTGTGACATAAGCCTCAAGCACATTGACAATCGCCGTCGTATCCTGCGCATAGGGGCAGCCGCTGCCGCATGGTCCGAAATACTCGATGCCGGGGTCTTTGCACCATACAGAATTATGCTGCCCCGGAACAGGCTCCGGCTGTATCCCTGGTGCGTAACTCTCACACCAGCAGTCATCCAGGAACACGAACATCGTGGATATTCCGTGGGACGAGGCAATGTCCAGGAACTTGGAAATCCGGGACTTGAAGCCTTCCTTGTCACTCTGCCAGAGCACATGATGGAGGAACACACGTAAAGTATTGAAGCCCAACTCCTGAGCCCAGCCGAGTTCTCTGTCAATAGAGTCCGGAGAGAAAGTATCCTCCTGCCACATTTCCAGCTGGTTGCCTGCATATGCCGGAATGTAATCACATCCCACAGGCCAATCCCGTTCAGAATACCATTTCCAGGCTTTCTCCTCACTCCATCTCGAATCCCTAGAACTTGAAGCACAACTGCAGACAGCAGCAACCGCGAACAAAACCGCGAACAAACGTTTGATTATCATAAGTTTCAATATTTTGCCATATTATGGTTTCACTTGATTATCATCAAAACATCTTCAAATATAGGACATCTTTTTCAAATCTGCTCACGGATTAGCCGATGCACGACAACAATTACTGTTTTTCCTGCTAATACTGCTCAGAATCACGTGCAAACCTGTCTGCTGCACGTTTTTGTTTGTTACTGCCCTTTCCGAAATTATAAGACAATGTAAGTGTAATCCTCCGTCCCAATGACCTCGACAACACAGTCTGGTAATATTCTGCACTTGCAGAATGCGTAAAATTTACGCTCTGATTCAGCAAATCATTTACTGTCAATGCAATAGAAACCATTTTAAATCTTTTACCGACAGCAACAGACCAGTCATATAGTTCGCGGTCATAATTATCTCCGTAGCCACGGTAAATCTTATATTCACAATCCGTATCAATCGAAAAGCCGTACGGAAATTCATACGAGAAAGCCGGAGTAGCGTACAGGACAAAAACATCTTTATTCGCTTTTTTCACAAGAGAGTATCTCGAACCATAATAGTTTGCCCCGATTTTAAGATTTACAGACAAGGCCCCTGTCCTATAGAGAGCATAAACAAAAGCATTTGCATCTATAATGTTTGTTCTGCTTTCTTTGAATCCGCTTTCTCCGTTATAAAATTTCTCACCAGACGCACCACCATAGATTTTTGACAAGAACAATGCATAGTCAAAACTCGTATCACCTAACCCGTCAAGTTCCATAAGCGACTGATATCCACTCTGCAGTTTATACTGCCCAGTACCGGAAGTCTGGAAGAACAATTGCTTTTTCTTATCCAGATATGACCATATTGTATAATTGAGATAAATGTTTGCAGATGGTTTCTTGGAATTGACAGGAAACGAATTTCGCACACCGGACTTGTCAAACCAGTTCGCATAGACAACTGGATTTTTTTGTATCGATGACAATAAAGTAAAAGCACATGTTATCTTATCTGCACGTCGCGTATAAGAAAAATTAAATTCATTAGAATAAGGCTGATGAAGAAATATATTCCCGGTCTGCATATCTGACGGGGTTAATTTCACAACTGCCGGAAACACTTCCATACTGGATATAGGTATCGCATCAGCTCCGACATAGAATTGCACGTATTGAGATTGCGAGTGAAATTGAATATGTACATATGGCGATACATTGGCAACAAAACGATTCTCCATTCTTTGGCTTGAAATAACCTGCCAAAGAGAATTTGTAGTTTTCAGGTGCTCCACTGAAGCTCCAACATGGAGGGAAATCTTATTTCGATACTTTATAAGCAAATTCTCCGTCAGTCTATAGTTATTTATATTGCTATCAGAAGACAAGTCGTCACGAACGATTTCCGTAAGCTTTTCTCTAGCTAACGTTTTGTTTCCTGAAAAATCATATCTGAACGTTTCAGAGAAATACAATGACCATTTTGTTGCAATCGGTTCCGTATATGCAAATCTGGCAGATACCATAAATGCACGATAACGCATATCATATTTCAACCTTTCCAAGACATCAGACTTCGCATAATGCATATCCGAGATGCGGTCCAGAAATTCTCTTGACTCTGATAAATCATATTTAGAATAAATGTTTATCGCACGACCTGCTTTGCCCAGTTTTTTCACATCAAAAGACAGTCTGCCATTTGTCTTCAGATCATCTGAAGTCCCAGACCGATCGTCACTCATTGAGTAATAATCTGTCTTTCCTGAACTCACGTTACCCAACTTGCTTTTCGAAACGGAAAACTCCGGTTTCAACTCAAAGTCAATAATGTCCGAATTCTTATTATGGACATCTATAAATGCCGCGATCTTGCCTTGATTTGACTTTGAAGATGTCTTTGACAATTTATCTAAAGAAGAACCGACATTATAGTAGGATAAATTAGAACTGTTGTCCGACCGCATTCTACCATAAGAGCCAATTACAGAAACATTTGCATCTATTTTTTCCAGCCGGTCCGTTGACCAGCTTACACCGGCCTTTGTACCGTAGCCATTACCCACGGTCATATTATTGGCATCAGCAAGAATCGTCATCTGATCCTTCTTGCCATATATGCTCGAGAACACTTTTGCCAAATAAATACTTTTCACAGCGGAATCTTCACTATCAGGAGATTTATCCCGAGCCGCGCCACCTCCAAGATTCATATTCCCGAATGCTCCTTTAGAAAATTCAGCATCCAATACGACATCCATAACACGCTCATCAGTAGTTGCAGTTCTCATTCCACTACTCTCTGATTCCTTGGAAGCCCTATCTATCACTTTGATTTTATCAATGATCTTTGCCGGCAAATTTTTAAGGGCTACTGACATATCGCCAAAAAAGAATGTTCTGCCATTTACAGTGATCTCAGTTACCTGCTTTCCATTTACCGTAACCGAACCATTATTAATTTCAATTCCCGGCATCGTCTTTAGCAGTTCTTCCAACATAGCATCGTTGCCGACCTTAAAAGCAGTAGCATTATAAATAATCGTGTCTTTTACTTGTCTAATAGGGTCCGCCAACCCCGTAATGGTGGCAGCGTCTATAAAATCCTTACATTCAGATAGTTTTATTTCTTTAGGAACGGCGTTATCTGAATTTATGGCATACTCTTGTCTAAAAGAGTTGTATCCAAGAATCTCGACATTCAACCGATAACGTCCCTTCATGACATTAGAGAACTGAACTTCTCCGTTTTTGGCAGAAATAGTAAAATGAGTAATTATCGTATCACCATGAGGAATAAGGTAGGCTGAGGCGAACTCTATCGGTTCTAGAGTTAAACTATCTATGACAGAAAACCTTATATCATGATTCCTTTGTTCAAAGGTGCTTTCTCGGTAAGTTGTTACTACCGTTTGCGCATCTACGGTTCTCGCGTTCTGCAACAAAAACGCAATAACGCACAATAAGCTTAGAAAATAATACCTCATTATTTCATAAGTTATCAAATGGTCAGTAATTATAATTTCCCTTGCACCAAAGTAATTATTTTCCTCTTCAGTTCCAAAATATTCCATATTTTTATCATAAGGAATGACTACCTTTGCTGGTATAACTCAAAAAAACATGCATTACTGCCATGTTCAGAATCGAGAGAAACACAAAAACTGAATAAATGCCTATGCAAAAGTTACTTTCCATTATCCTGACTATCAATTGCTTCTGTCAGCTCATCGCATCAGCACAGTCGCCCAAGTTAATGAAAGACAGAAACGCCACCATTGAAGAAGCAAGGTATCTCAAGAGTATATACAAGACTGAGGATGCTATAGAATTGTTATCAGGGCTTATAAGTCCTGGACAGATTGACGAAGAAGTACAAAATGAACTTGCAGACTGTTACATCCAAGCAGGAGATCTTGATGCAGCAGCCAGCACATATTCTACACTGCTGATGATGAAGCCGGAAAGCATTTTATACAGAATCAAGCTGATGCTCACGACTTACCGGTCCAAAGATTACAAATCAAGCTCTGAACTTGGACTCTCCATAATCAAAAGGGATACGATTCCCGCAATAGTTTCACTCACAGCAGATTCATTCAACATGATGGCAATGCCTGATTCTGCACTGATCTACTATAACATGTATATTGGAATGAACCCTGCGAACCCTTCTGTGGTCAGCAAGGCAGCCAAAATACATCTTGAGCGGAAGGAATATGTGAAGGTACTCGATATGGCAGAAGACTATCTTCAGATTGATTCCACGAATATGGGCATAAGAGGCTTGAAAGGGCTTGCTTATTTTCTGATGGAGGATTTCAACAATTCCGAAGATGTATTCCAGAAAATGAAAGACGACGGTAATGACAGTTACAGTGTTCACCTGTACCTGGGACAGAACCAATGGCGCAACAAAGAGTATATACCTGCAATAAGGGAGCTGGAAGCAGCTTGGCAATTAGATTCCAGTGACGTAAATCTTGCATACAGCATCGGCTCAGTCATGAGCGAATGTGGCCAGGGAATAAACAAAGCAAAGCCTTGGTTTGACCGGGCATTGAAAATCATTACGCCCTCCCCGGACCTGCTCGGCAAGATTCAGAGAGAATATGCTTTGGGGTATATGAGGTCCAATCAATTCGATATAGCTCTTGATTATTACCTGAAATCGTGGGAAACGGACAAGAGCAAGTATTCGGTTCTGAGCAACATCGCCTATTGCTACGAGCGGCTCAAGAACTGGAAGAAAGCTGAGGAATACTGTCTTATGTATCTCTCGTACGGGAAACCCGGCTCGGGCGGCTACAAATATGTAGAAGACAGCCTTGAATATATCCGCCAGCAGATGTTTATGGAAGAATAATACATCAGTGTATTTCGATTATGCTGTCCCAGTCGGTGGAGAAGAGTCGTGAGGCGTGCTCGCGGCGGATGCCGTCGGCGTAGTGGCCGGGACGTTGGGTGGCAACACGGAGCACATTCTGGCCGGAAGAGACATTGACATTGTCCATGACTTGGGAGAGGACATCCTGCTTTTCCTTCTTGGCAGAGTCCGTTTCGAAGAGCGTCAGTTGGCACTCGTCACGGTTCACGATATCGAAGACAACCACGCCGGCCTTCTTGTATTCAAATCCTGGTTTCCAGATGAGCTTCAATGCCTTGAGTGCGGCCGAGACCACCTCCTGAGTGCTGCTTGCCGGCATATCCAGACGAATCGTGGCATCAGGAAAATCCTGCGGCTTGTCCTCACGGAAACGGTTCGTGTAGAGAAAAGTGTTTATGCAGTAGGCTGCGGTACCGTCGTGACGAAGCTTCTCCGCACATTTGGCAGCGAAATCGGACACACGCGCACTAAGTTCCTGAATATCAGTAATCGTTTCAGCAAATGAACGGGAAGTGCAGATGGACTGCCTGGCCTCATCACGTTCCTCCTCCACGCTTTCCTTACCATTGAGTTCATTCCAGACACGCAGACCGCCCAGGCCCAAATTCTTATACACCCAGTCCTGCGGCATTGACACATAATCAAAAGCCGTGGTCAGTCCCATCGCCAGCAGCCTCGGCGCCACCCTGCGGCCGATTCCCCAGACATCCCCTATCGGCGTGAGTTTCAGCGCCTTGACACGCTGTTCCTCGGTCACAATCCTGCAAACGCCCTTGTAGCCCGGATATTTCTTGGCAAAATGATTCGCCACCTTCGCCAATGTCTTGGTGGACGCTATACCGATGCTGACAGGGATTCCCACCCACTTGCGGATACGCCGCACCAACTCAGGACACAGGACTTCCAATTTTTTCTTGTCAATGCCGTCAACACACAGGTAGGCCTCGTCTATGGAATAGATTTCGATTTTCGGGACCGCTGCAGCAAGTATGGACATCACCCGCGACGACAAATCGCCGTAGAGCGAGTAATTGGAAGAGCGGACAATGAGATTTCCGCTTTCGACCTTGTCCCGGATCTTGAAGAACGGGGTACCCATCTTGATACCCATCGCCTTGCTCTCATTGCTTCGGGCCACCACGCATCCGTCATTGTTGGACAAAACAACAACGGGCTTCCCTTCCAGTTCCGGTTGGAAAGCCCTTTCGCACGAAACGAAAAAATTGTTGCAATCGACTAATGCATAAGTTTTCAAATCCGGGAAAACTGTCTAAAGCGATTCTTAAACGCCCAATAGCTTCTCAAGACAAGCCGTCACATTGCGCTCAATATCTGAAGCCGAGTACTCGCGTCTTTCGAACTTGGTGCCGGTTATCTTTTCATAAAGTTCAATGTATCTTTCCTCAATGTGGGACACCACCTCCGGAGTCATTTCAGGAACTTTCTGTCCCTCAAGGCCTTGGAAGCCATTGGCCATCAGCCACTCACGCACGAACTCCTTGGAGAGCTGCTTCTGCTTCTCGCCCTTGCGGAGCCTTTCCTCGTAGCCGTCGGCATAGTAATAACGTGAAGAATCCGGAGTATGGACCTCGTCCATCAGATATATCTTTCCGTCAAGCTTGCCGAACTCATATTTGGTATCCACCAGAACCAGACCCATCTTGGCAGCGATTTCCTGGCCTCTCTTGAATATGGCCCTGGTATATTTCTCTATCTGGATGTAATCCTCCTCCGGCACGATTCCATGAGCGATGATTTCCTCGCGGGTAATGTCCTCATCATGTCCCTCGGAAGCCTTTGCGGAAGGAGTGATGATCGGTTCCGGGAAAGCCTGGCCTTCCACCATTCCGTCAGGAAGTTGAACCCCGCAGAGCGTTCTCTTCCCTGCCTGATACTCTCTCCAGGCATGACCGGCAAGACAACCGCGGATGACCATCTCCACACGATACGGCTCGCACTTGTAACCGATAGTCACCATAGGGTCAGGGGAAGCGATCTTCCAGTTCGGGACAATGTCAGAAGTCGCGTCAAGGAACTTGGCAGCTATCTGGTTCAAGACCTGTCCTTTATAGGGAATACCCTCAGGAAGGACCACGTCAAATGCGGAAATGCGGTCTGAAACCACCATCACAAGGTACTTGCCGTCAATGTCATACACGTCGCGTACTTTCCCTACATACTTGCCGACCTGGCCGGGAAAACTGAAGTCGGTTTTTACAATTGCGTCCATTGTCAATATAAGTGTTTTATTAAGTCTCCAAATTTAGTCATTATTTCCGAGATGCAACCCATTCAGGATAAGAAAGCTTGGCTTCCAGACTCTGGATCATCGCAGCCCTGCCTCGCACATATCCGGAAGGTGCTCCTGCATTGCGCTTCAGCGGATTGGGCAGACAGGCGGCGATCAGACACGACTCCTGTCTGGTAAGTTTCGAGGCATTCTTGCGGAAGTGACATTCAGCGGCAGCCTGGGCCCCATAGATGCCCCGCCCCATTTCAGCCACATTGAGATAGACCTCCATTATACGCCTCTTGCCCCAGATATTTTCTATGAGCACAGTAAAATATGCCTCCAGGCCTTTTCTGACGAAGTTGCGGGAAGGTAGCAGGAACACATTCTTGGCTGTCTGCTGCGAAATCGTGCTCGCCCCACGCAGTTTTTTTCCACGTTCATGGTCGTCTATCGCCTTGTTTATCTGCTTCCAGTCAAATCCGCTGTGGGTATCGAAAAGATTGTCCTCACTCGCTATCACGGCCTTGGCCAGCTCCGGCGAAATCCTGTCGTAACTCACCCAGGTCTTGCGGGTATGGAACGACTTGTCATTCCGGTACTGCACCGAGCGCTGTATCATAAGCGGTGTGACATAGACAGGCACCCATTTCAGCATAAGCACCCACAGCACAGTTATCACGACGAAGGCCACAGGAAGTTTTATGAACAAAAACCTCCATAACCTCCCCCAGAATGTATGTTTCTTATTTTTCATCCTTGCCTTCCACTTTCAGCCTGTACTTTCTGCTGCCGAGATTCACGTGATACAGAGAGCCCTGCGGCCCCGACATATCTGAGGCCAATGCCTTACGCTCCCAAGTCTTTTCATTGACCGAAAACAGCACACTCCCGCGCAGTCCCTCTTCCCTGAAACCGAGTCTGTCATAGACCTCTCCGTCAGTCCACTCAAGATCCGCGTAACTCATGACGTCGTCAGGCCCGACTTCCCTCACGAAAGCCTTGAGCAGTTTTCCCATACCGCCAACGACACGGACATCCGGCAGTGATGCATAACGCACCCATTCATAGGACCTTACGACGCCTTCCTGCTTCTGCCATGTCCGGGCAGACGAGAACGTGGCCACAGCCACAAGGAGCATTCCTCCGAGAAAGAGTCCGTATCTGTATCGTGACGCAGCGTCCGAATATGTATGCCATTTCTTCAGGAATTCAGCCGCCTCGGGTCCGGTAATCCTGCGAGCGGAAGTGTTTCTGGCGAAGATTGACCTGAACCGGCCTATCTGGGCGAGCAGACGCGGTCTCATCATCTCAGGCCTCGCCCGCCACATATCCTCAGGAAGTATCACGACCTTAGTTTCGGGAAATGACGTCATCAGAAAATCAAGCGACAGGCGCACCAATGCATTGACACGGAAAGCCTCTTCGGCAGATCTGCTTCTCACCGGAACCGGCAGGACCAATGCCTTTTTTCCGCAGGCCAATGCCGTGAGCCCCTGAGGCGTCTCCAAGCGGGCCACCTCAGACCATTCTGACAGAAATGCATTGACTTCCTCGACTAATTCCATACCGCAAAATTAGAAAAATAATAGTAACTTCGCAGAAGAATTTTACCCAATGGACATCGACGTAGAAAAAAATGGTCTGCCCCCGATGGCGGAAGACGGCATTCACGCAGGTTTTCCTTCTCCGGCACAGGACTACATGAACAAATGCATTGACCTGAATGCCGAACTCGTAAGGCATCCGGCCGCGACATTCTACGGCCGCGTGGTGGGTGATTCGATGATTGACGCAGGAGTGGAAGAAGGTGATATCCTCGTGATAGACAAGGCGTTGAATGCGCAGGAAGGCGACATGGCGGTCTGCTTCATCGACGGGGAATTCACATTGAAATACATATCTTTCTCCGACCCCGAGAAGGTGGGCGAAGGGAAGAGTGTCAATGCCCCGAAACCCGGCGTTTCCTACCGTATTCTCCAGCAGGTCAGCGAGATGTGGCTGCTTCCGGCAAACAAGTCATACAAGCCGATTCACGTTACGGAAAGCAACGACTTCACGGTCTGGGGAGTCGTCACATACATCATAAAGAAAGTCCACAACAGACAGAAACACGTCTAGTCCTCTTCCGAGAGCAATCTGTCAACGGCCGATTTCACCTCATCATAGCCATAGCCGCGCCCGAGCGCAAACCTGAGCAGCTTCACCCGTCGCTGAGGATCTGAAGAAAGAGTGCGCAGTTTCGCGGCCAGAACAGAATCCAGCTTATTTGCAGCCGCATCAGTGTCAATGTCTTCCAGCGCTTCTGCAATCGTCTGCCTGTCAATGCCTTTGCCCGTCAATGCAAAGGATATTTTCTGCACTCCCCAGCCTGACAGTGAAGACTTTTCACGTGCAAACGCGGATGCGTAACGCAAATCGTCCACGAACTTGTCCGCCACCAACGAAGCGACAATCCTTTCCGCCGCTTCCTCATCCCCATCCAGCGCTTTAAGTGCCTTGGTGCGCATATCCCGGCTGCAGCATTCACTCCGCGAGCACCTTGCCTGAAGCATATTCAATACCTTCAGATATTTCCCCTCATCCATCGCCTTGCAGATTTTAGAAATACAGACCGATATTCAGATACATTCCTGTCTTGTAATGCCTTGATGCCCAATGCAGATCAAGTTCGACAGGACCGATTATGGAATCGTACGAGTACTTGAGGCCGGCGCCTACCACACCGTAGGTCTTGTCCACATCTCCGAAATCAGAAAGGTCGGACACCGACACGGCGTAGTTCAGTATGGCCGTAAGATAGTTGTTCTTGAACAGCTTGAAGCGGAAGTCAGTGCGGGCAATCGCCAGGAAATTGGACATTGCAGTAGCGTAATTGATTCCGGCGAATGTCATCTGCTGATCCAGATATCTGCCAGGTATCGCTCCGCCCATAACATTAAGATATGGCAGAGACGGATTTCCACCGAACACATATCGTGCTGAAAATGACGGTATTACAGCCAACGAACCGCGCGTCTGGCCTACAGTCTTGAAATCAAGAGTCAGAGCATGGAATGGAGTGATGTGCCGTTTCAAGCCCTTGAACACATACTCGTATCCCAAGCCGAGAGTAAAGCCGCTGGTCGGGAAATACCCGTCATTGAACGTATCCGCACGCAAATTTCCATAGATGGAGAGGAAACTGTTGGTAAGGTTTCCGAAGTCGTAATCACCATTGACCTTGTCAGTCATCGCGGAGTTCAACTTGAAATAGTTGTTCCTGAGTCCGGCACGCACGTCGAACTTGCGCAAGCGGATATTGGAAAGATACAGTTCTTCCCGAATATTGAAATACGCCACCTTGTAGTCGCTCGTGCCAAGTTTGAACTGATTTCGGTCTGTCCATTTAAGTGATGCGTCGAAATTGATGGTAGGGCCTCTGGAACCTGCCAGGTAGAAATGTGCCTTGGCATAAGGGTTAGTGCCCACTTTTGCAGTGAAATCAAATGCAGGGCCTTGAAGTTTGTGGACATTGAGTCCGAAATTCAGCAACACGGACACGATTTCCTCTGTATCGAAACGCCCACCGATACCGAACTGGTGAATCGGACCGCGTTTACAATTGATTATCAAATCATAAGGCTCTTCGCTTCCGAGCAGTTCATATGTAACATAGTCGAAACCGTCGGTTCCGTAAATCGTCGCCACAGCGTCCTCGATGGAGGCTTTGCTGATGGCCACATTCGGATTGATGCCTATTTTCCGCTGAAGATACTTGGACTCCTTGTCGGTGACGCCATGAATCTCCACTCTGGAAATCCTCACCGGCTCAGTATTTATATCTATGGCCCTGCGGTTCCTCAGTTCTGTCTTTCCCGGGCCGATAATCCGCTTAAGGCTGTCCAACGCATCTTTCTGAGCAGCAGCCGCTTCCCTTCCACGCTGGATAATCGTGGCAACGCTCTTGTCGTCAAAGCTCATCATATTGAACTCGTCCAGTCTCGGACGTATCGTCACATCCGGAATGGAGACATTGCTTTCATAGGACTGGCGGCCGAGCATGTCCACGCCCTGGGAGATGATGTCACCGAGGTTGTTCAGCTGGGTATAGTCCCTGAAGCCGGAAGACAGGTCCACGCCGATGATGATGTCCGCACCCATTTCCTTGGCAATGTCGGTCGGATAGTTGTCCCTCATGCCTCCGTCCACGAGCACCATTCCGTCCACTTTCACTGGAGCGAACATTCCCGGAATGGACATCGTCGAACGCAATGCCGTGTTCAACTTGCCGTCATACCAGATCTTAGGCTTGGCTGTCACCATCTCGGTCGCCACACAGACGAACGGAATCGGCAAGTCCATGAAGTCCATATTGTCCTGGTAACCGACTGTCAATGAACTGAATATATTGTTCACATTCTGCCCGAACGCAAATCCTGACGGCAGACTGCCCAGAAGATTGTCCCTCACCTGCCTTGTCGCGTCTTCATTGTCGTTGGCACCGAAATGCATCTTCTTGTATTTCTTTTCCGCGCCGGCATACTGGATATCCTGTTCCAGCTTGTTCGCATACGTTTTCTTCGAGTAATAGAACGGGAACGACAGGAGAATCTTCTCCTTGTATTTCGTGGTATTGTAGGATATGTACTTTCGTGGAATCCTGTCGGTAAGCGCCACGTCCCAGTCAAACGAGCGCACGAGCGAATCCATCTGCTCAGGTGAATAGCCGAGCGAATACAACGAACCTATAAGTCCGCCCATACTCGTACCCAAAACCACGTCCACAGGAATCTGCAGCGAGTCCAGATACTCTATCACGCCGATATGAGAAACACCTTTGGCCCCGCCTCCGCTGAGGACCAGCGCCACAGTCGGACGCTTTTCCCTTATCTTCGACAGGTACGCCTGCAGATCCTTCATTGACAGGGAATCCTTTTCAGGATCCACTCCGATGCCCGGCTGGGCATAAGCCTCCTGTGCCGACATCGTGATTGACAGCAGGATACTGACCAATGTCAGCATATATCCAGTAGCAGTGTTCTTCATAATCTTCAGCTTTTTATCAAGTTTTGTGACGGCCTGCAAGCATTCCGCAGGCAGCGAAAATATCTTCACCTCTCGATGCCCTGACAGTGGCAGTGATACCGGCCTTGTTCAGCCTGTCACGGAATACTGTCATCACCCCGTCCGACGATGACTGATACGGAAAGTCAGGTATCTTGTGGAAACGGATGAGGTTCACCCGGCATTCGAGGCCGGACAACAGCCTTATGATGGCATCACAATGACGTTTGTCATCATTGAACCCGTCGAACATCGTGTATTCGAAACTTACGCGTCTCTGTCCCGTGAAGTCATACTGTCTTATCAGGCCGATCACTTCTTTTATGTCATATGAACGCTGGACCGGCATCAGTTCCCCACGCTCATCCGGAAACGCATCGTGCATACTGATGGCAAGATGGCAGCGTGTTTCATCCAGATAGCGCTTAAGCGTAGGCAACACGCCTATAGATGAGAGAGTTATACGCTTTGGACTCCATCCGAAGCCCCAGTCTGCTGTCAGCACATCTATCGCCCTCTTCACATTGTCATAGTTGTCCAGCGGTTCGCCCATTCCCATGAACACGGTTCCGGTAAGCTGCTCAGCCTCATCCACCGATACGAACTGCGAGAGTATGTCGGCCGCGGAAAGGTTCCCGTGGAAGCCCTGTCTGCCGGTCATGCAGAACTTGCAGCCCATCTTGCAGCCTGCCTGAGAGGAGACGCACAATGTCCTCCTGTCCAGTTCCGGAATCATCACCGCTTCAATGCTGCTGGACTCTACCGTCCCCGCATTCCCAGTCTCTATCCGGTTCAATCCTCCCAGCAGGGAGCAGGTTACGGGGAAAAGGTACTTCTTGGTGCCGTCCACTGACTCCATGCACTCTGAATATGCCACGGCACCTGTTTCATAAGATTCCGCAAGACGTTCCCTGCCTGCCTTCGAGAGATTCGTCATCTCGTCAATGCTCTTCACCTTCTTCTTGTAAAGCCACTGCGCTATCTGTCCGCCCGCATAAGACGGCAGACCGCACTTGACTGCAATTTCCTTCAACTCCTCCGGAGTCTTGCCTAAAAGCTTGTATTTTATATCTTTCCCGTTCATCATAAAATTCATTGTTCCACAAGTCAATGTGGGCATCTACAAATTTAGTTAATTTTTCATTTCCGTTTGCGTTGATTTTTCTATCTTTGTAGAGAATGCGGGCGAATCCGCATTATAGAACAAAAATTTATACATTATGGCTAAAGAAGCAGTAAAAGATGCAGGCGCTCAGGTTGATTCCGGGAAACTGAAAGCGTTGCAGGCGACAATCGACAAGATTGAGAAAGACTATGGGAAAGGCACCATCATGAAGTTGGGAGAGCAGCCACAATGGGATGAACATCAGGTAATACCGAGCGGTTCCATCGCTCTTGACCATGCCTTGGGAATCGGAGGTTATCCGAAAGGCAGAATCATTGAAATCTACGGTCCAGAATCCAGCGGAAAGACCACATTGGCCATCCACGCGATAGCCCAGGCACAGAAGGCAGGCGGTATCGCCGCGATGATCGATGCTGAGCACGCATTCGACCGTTCTTACGCAAAGGCTCTGGGAGTGGACCTCGAGACACTTCTCATTTCACAGCCGGACAATGGCGAGCAGGCTCTCGAAATCGCCGACAACCTCATCAGGTCAGGCGCCATCGACATAATCGTTATCGACTCCGTAGCAGCTCTTACACCTAAGGCGGAAATCGAAGGCGAGATGGGTGACAACAAGGTCGGCCTCCAGGCAAGACTTATGAGCCAGGCGCTCAGAAAGCTGACTGCAAACATCAGCAAAACAAACACTTGCTGCATTTTCATCAACCAGCTCCGCGAGAAGATCGGCGTCATGTTCGGTAACCCTGAGACCACCACCGGCGGTAATGCACTGAAGTTCTACGCATCTGTCAGAATCGACGTGCGCCGTACCACCCAAATCAAGGACGGCGAGGAGGCTCTCGGAAACCGCACCAAAGTAAAGGTAGTGAAGAACAAGATGGCTCCACCATTCAAGAAAGCGGAGTTCGACATCGTCTATGGTGAGGGCATCTCACATACCGGCGAGATCGTGGACCTCGGTGTCGAATACGGCATTATCGGAAAGAGCGGTTCATGGTTCAGCTACGGCGACCAGAAACTTGCTCAGGGACGTGAAGCCACCAAGCAGCTTATCGCTGACAATGCCGAGCTCAGTGAAGAAATCGAGGGCAAGATCCGCGAAGCTCTGAAACACGTTTCAGACTAGTTTCCAGCAACGTTTTTGAATACTTGCTCAATACGGCAGCGCGACAGTCTGACTGCAGCTGCGTTATCCAATATCCCCGCATTCCGAAGACCTTCCACGGTCCAGAGTTCGCGGGGATTATTGTTCCTGTACAGTACTATCGCATTGGCAGTCTTCCAGTTACGGATATAAGGGTGCAGTTTCAATGAATCCGCCGGCATGGTCCACAGGCGGAAAGGCCTGGACTCCCCTACTGTTATGAGGTCGCTGAATCTACTGTATTTTTCATTGTCCAGATGATAGATTTCCATCAACTGCTCCTTGCAGGAATAGCCGCCTAACCGCGACCTGTACTCCACCATCTTCGCCGCGAAATATCCACCGATTCCCGGGAGCGCGTCGAATTCCGCCGAATCCGCCCTGTTTATGTCCAGAAGAGGTATGTCAATGTATTTTTCCAATCTGCGATATACGGAATCGGCTACCACATAGGATTTGGCAAAATCTTCTTTCCGTCTGAACCTGCCGCCTTTTTTCCTGTAATTGTCGATGGATTCCGCCTGCTTGAGAGAGAAGCCAAGACGCCTCAAATCATTGACAGACACGACATTGGGATTAAACCTGAAATTTTCATAAGTGCGTGGGACGATGGCGGCTGCAACTGCAGCGACTGCTTCCGGTCGGACACCTTGCTTCCGTGCTATGACGGTCTTTTTGCCCGGGACCTGCTGCCGGGCGTTTCCTGACGATACGGATTCCCCCGACAACCGCCGCACATCGGATTTCCCTGTCACCGGAACGTCACTGACGACTGCCTGACCTGAAGCAGCAAAAGCCTCATCTACAGACACATAGACAGTATCAGGCACAGTTTCGTCCGACAGAATCTTGAGCGCAGCCGCTCTATGCACGAAAAGCGCTGTCTGATAGCCGACAGCAAGAAATGCCAGCGCGATGGCACCGGTCACGAAAGAGGGAGAGAGTTTACGTCCCTTTTTATTGTCATTCATCTATTTTAGAACCACCTGCCACGATGTTTCTAATCCTCAGCGTCGTCCTCTCTACGCTTGGTTTTCTGGCACCCGGCCACCACTATCACGATTTCACCTTTCGGTTCGTGTTCGCGGAACCAGGCTGCAACTTCCTCAAGAGTACCCCTGCGATGTTCCTCATGCAGTTTGGAAATCTCTCTGGCCACGGAACATTCCCTGTCAGGCCCGAAATAACCGGCAAACTGCTCCAATGTCTTCACAAGCCGGTAAGGAGACTCGTAGAACACCATTGTCCTCGGCTCTGTGGACAATGTCGTCAGCAATGTCTGACGGCCTTTCTTCACAGGCAGGAAGCCCTCGAAGCAGAACCTGTCGCAAGGCAAGCCGGATGACACGACTGCCGGGATGCAGGCTGTCGCCCCAGGAAGAGTCTGTATTTCAATGCCTTCCGCAGCACAAGTACGCACGAGCAGAAAGCCCGGGTCTGATATTCCCGGTGTTCCCGCGTCGCTTATCAGCGCGACATTGAGCCCTGCCAATATTCTGTCCTTGATGACGGAAGCGGTCTGGTGCTCATTGAATTTGTGATGGGACTGTAGTTTTCCGTGGATATCATAATGTTTCAGAAGCACGGAACTTGTCCTCGTGTCCTCCGCGAGAATAAGGTCGGCTTCTTTCAGGACTTTCACTGCCCTGTAAGTCATATCTTCAAGATTCCCGACGGGTGTCGGGACTATATACAGTTTGCCTTGGGTTTCCATCGGTTACCTGATTTTTCTTCTTACGGACATCATGAACCTGTAAACAAGTTCCGAATCCATATCCCACTCCGGGAAGTTTTCCTTAAGATACTGCACAGCCTTTTCGAGCGTGGTCAGGGCATTGATCTTATTGATGACATCCTGGAACAGCATCGAATCGTCGCGGAACAGCGTGCTGATGAACATCACCCTGTCATTGAGCGAAATAGCGCTGCGGACGTCCTTCACTTCCGGGCCCGGCATATCTTTTCTCCAGGCTTCGTTTCCGTATTTCTGGTCCGCTATCACCTTATGACCCGAATACTGTCTGTGCTCTGACGGCGCTTTCGTCTTTTTTGCCTTAGGCTCCTCTTCTTCTGCCATTCCGCCGAATAATGAGAATCCGTCCTCCTCCGGAAGGTCTTCCGGTTTCGGTTCAGGCTCAGTTCCTGCTACCTGTTCAGGCTCTGCTTCAGTCTCAGGTTCCGCTTGTGTTCCCTGTCCGGGATCAGCCTCCGGCAGGTCTTCAGACTCCTGTTCCACCTCCTGTGCAGGTTCCTGTTCCACCTCCGGCTCAGATTCCGGAAGGTCTTCAGTCTCCGGTTCCGCCTCAGGGATGTCGTCCGGAACGCTTTCCCCGACATTCTCTCCGGCATTTTCAGCAAACACGTCCGCAGGCATGTCGTCAGCAACCGCCTCAGGCACATCCTCAACAGGAATGTCCTCCGGAACTGCATCCGCTATATCATACAGATAGTCAGCTGTCCCCAAGTCCAGCGGCTCAGCAGGTTCCATATCCAGTTCATTGCGGAGCAGCTCCACTTTTTTTTCGATCTCACCGACTCTGGCCTTCAGGGCGGAAAGCTCCGCGTCAAGTTCTGCCAATATTTCTTTCGGGCTCTTGTCCATAAGGTTTCAAGATTATTGGAAGTCGTTTTATCATTTGAAAACAACTTCTTTCATTTGAGTATTGCACAAATGTACATTTAAATTACTAAATTCGCAATCCATTTCAACCAATGATTATGTATCCAGAAACACCAAACAAGCCCGGCTGCATCGAAGTCATCTGCGGCTCAATGTTCTCCGGCAAGACAGAAGAACTCATAAGACGACTGAAAAGAGCTCAGTTCGCAAACCAGAAAATAGAAATCTTCAAACCGGCGATCGACAAGCGCTATTCTGATGTTGACGTGGTTTCCCACGACCTGCACAGCATTCCGTGCACCCCGATCAAGGAGGCCTCAAAGATGCTGGACGCCGCTGAAGACACCCAGGTAATCGGTGTGGATGAAGCGCAGTTCTTCGACGAAAGCCTCATACAGGTCGCTCAGGAGCTGGCCGACAAGGGAAAACGAGTTATAATAGCAGGTCTTGACACAGACTACATGGGCAAGCCTTTCGGCCCTATTCCGGGACTTATGGCCATAGCTGAAGACGTGCAGAAAGTCCATGCCATCTGCGTAAAATGCGGAAACCTGGCAAACCACTCACACAGGCTCACCAAGAGCCACAAACTCGTGGTGCTCGGAGAGAAAGACGTATATGAGCCTCTCTGCCGTCAGTGTTTCAATGAAGCATTGGCACAAGAAAAAAACAACGCCGAATAACAGCTTTTCTATCTGACCAGGCCGGTATCCACGTTCCAGGACAATGTCTTGTAGAATTCGTTCAGAGTGGCATTGCCGTCTGACGGAAGATACATGCTCAAGCCGCAGAAAGTTTTGATAGTGAAATCCAGAAGGAAGTTGACGGATGCATTTTTATAGAGAATGCATCCGCTCATTGCATTTCTGAAGTCCTTCAGGTCGCTTTCCGGAATACGGGCCTTCACAAGAATGTCCTCGAGGTCATAGAACCAATGTTTGCTGAAGCGGAAATATCCCTGCACGTCATCCGGCCACACGGACATGATTTCAGACTGATGCTCTGAAAACAGTTTTCTGCAGGCTTCAGCGAGAGGTGACAATCTGGTGCAGTCAACCATTGAAATGGTCAGAGAGCGGCGCCATTCCACCGACTGGGAAGAATAGAGCTCCCATGAATCAGAACAAATTCCCAGCAAGTCAGGCTCACTGCTGAGCAACAGCCTCTTGGCCACCGTGTGGTAATCGCAGAGTCCGTCCGCAAGCACCTCAGCCTGAGAGAATACCAGCTTGTCGCATTTGTTTCTCAGCGCATAGGCCACTTCCACTCCGCCCATCAGGCAAGCATCGATAATCATATAGTCCAACTTCATCGGTATCGCAGCAGCGAAGTCCTCGATGTTCATTTCATATGCTTCGCTGGAATTGATGTTGTCAGCACCTATGCTCTTGACCTTGATCTGGTCATCGCCGTGAAACTCCCTATAGGGCACTGGAACCAAGTCATAGTTCAGACCTTCTGAAGGTGACAATGCCGTAGCGATATTGGTGATCGTACCTGAAGAATAATAGCCGGAAGGCAGCCAGCCGGTGCCATGCGAAGAGAAAATCATCCCGTAATCGGCATTGGGATAAAGTTCCTTGACAGACGTAAGCACTTCATTGACAGCCTTTACGGAAGCCGTAACCATTTCCTTCGGCCAAGTCTTCAGCGTATCGCGTAAAACATTGCCATAAGCGTCTCTCGAAAGTCGGATCAGATAGGAAGGCGCGGGGTCTGTATATCGTCTGGATTCGGTAAGCCTGCGCGAATAGACCAGAACAGATGCGGCAGCGGAATTGCGGAGCGGCAGGTAACCTGAAGCCATGTCGTCCACATCCGCCTCCAGTTGGCTGCACAGGCTGTTGAACCCGGCCGAATAAAGCAGCAGCACCTTGCATTTGGCAGGAACCTCTGTTCTTCTGGTGCCGGCATCTTTTATTACCGGCTCGTCATATTTGGTACAGGAGACGACAGCCAGGACAATGAAAAGCACTGTCCCGAGCAGTTTTCCCGCTATGTTTTTCGCGTGAATCATAATCCTACAAAGGTACGTAATTTTCTATTTCACACAAAGATAAGTAATTTTCTATTTCATAGGATGATGTTCGATGATGTTCTTCTGCCAGGTTTCACTGTCAATGTGGGTGTATATCTCAGTAGTCAATACGCTTTCGTGCCCCAACATTTCCTGGACTGCCCTCAGGTCGGCACCGCCTTCTATCAGGTGGGTCGCAAACGAATGGCGGAACGTATGCGGAGAGATCTCCTTATGGATACCGGCTGCCATGGCCTGTTTCTTCACCATATTGAAAACAGAAATTCTGCTGATTGCCGCACCAGACTTGTTCAGGAACAGGGTATCGTCAAACTTCGGAGAAGACGGTTCAGGACGCACCGGAAGGTAGTTGTTCACGGCCATCACGGCAGGCTCGTCCATAGGGACCACCCTTTCCTTGTTTCCCTTTCCCACTACCCTTACGAAGCCTTCTTCCAGAAACACATCAGAAATCTTGAGCGCGGACGCTTCAGACACACGGAGTCCGGAACCGTACAGCATTTCCAGTATCGCCCTGTCCCTCAACCCGTTCCATTTGGTAAGGTCCACCGAATCCATGATTGCCTCGACCTCTTCGACAGACAGGACAGAAGGCAGATACCGTCCTATTTTCGGTGAACTGATGCCGTCACACGGATTTTCCTCGATCTCGCCTTCCATCACCAGCCAGCCGAAAAATGACCTCAACGAGCTCAACATCCTCGCCTGGGTGCGCTTGGAGACAGGTTCGTCACTGTTGGCGCGGCTTTCCACATAGCCGGTCAGCTCCTCTTTCGTTATGCTGAGCGGACTCAAGTCCTGCACTTCCCTGACCTTGCATATTGACAAGAACATTTCGCGAACGTCCGAGCAATACGCCTCATAAGAATTCGAGGACATATTCCGCTCGACACGGAGATATGTCCTGAATCCTTTGAGATATTCTTCTGATGTGCTGAAACGCATGGTTACAATGTAGAGTACTTATGGCAGTACTGGAGCATTTGACCGAGATAGTCGTCAGGGTATTCCACCTTGTAATCCACGATCACGCCGTCCTTTTCCACCGGCACGATCTCAGGATTGACAAAACCGCCGTAAGGCTTGAGGCCGAGAGCCGCATATCTGTCCCTTACCTCCTTGTGAAGTTCCGGGTCAATGTCCATCGCATATTTCTGAATCAGTTCCTTGCCGGCCTGGTAGTCACCCTCTGACTTGATACGCTGTATTTCAGCGAGAAGTTTTCCGAAGAGAGCGCGGAGAGCCTCGGAATCATTGACCACAAAATAGGTCTTGCCGTTCTTCACTTTCTTCTCGATGACATTGTCCTGAAGTCCCTGCTCATAGCACCATGCAGCGATCAGCTGTCTGTTCTGCATATGCGCCTCGGTAATCTGGCGGCCAAGTTCGATTCTGTTCGTCTGGACCATCAGGCCGTTGCGTATGTAGTTGGAATACTGGGCCTTATAAGCCTCAGGGTCAGAAAGGATGCCGAGTTCCACCAGCTTAGGGTCTGCAATGTAATAAAGTCCGAACAGGTCAGCCCTTGCCTCTTCCAATGCAGATGCATACTCGCCCATCGCTGTTCCTGACACGCCAGGAAGCAACTGTCCTGAGCCGTGTCCGAGGCATTCGTGCAGGTCAGTGTGGATTTCATCATCGTAAGAACCGTATTTCTTCTGCATTGCCTTTTCTTCCTCGGAGTAAGCGAACTCCTCAAGCACTGATTTCGGGGACTCATTGGCCGCTGCATCATAGGCGTGGGTGATATTGGCAATGGTCACTGACTTGGAGCCGTATTCCTTGCGGATCCAGTCCGCATTAGGAAGATTGATGCCGATAGGGGTGGCAGGATAGCATCCGCCGCCGAGACAGGTAGCGTCTATCACCTTGGCACTCACGCCCTTGACACTCTTTTTCTTGAAACGCGGATCAATCGGCGCATTGTCCTCAAACCACTGGGCATTGGCACTGAGCAGTTCGGTGCGCGCTGAAGCGGCGGAGTCCTTCACATTGACCAAAGACTCCCAATAAGCCTTGCGGCCGAGCGGGTCATTGTAATCCTCGACGAAACCGTTCGTGAAATCGACTGTACCGAGCGTATCAGTTACCCAAGTGATGTTGTATTTGTCCCAAAGTTTGAGGTCACCGGTCCTGTAATACTCCTGAAGTTCGGAAATCTCCTTCTTCTGGGTATCGTTCTCAGCCACAGCCTTGGCCTTCTCGAGTTCCTCGCAGATCTTCTCGATTGCCGGACCGTAGATGCCGCCGACTTTCCATTTCTCTTCACGGATCACACCGTCCGCGCCCTTTACCACCTTGGTATTCAAGCCATAAGAAATCGGCTCAGGATCGTTCGGGTCAATGATGCCCGCATAATATTTTTCAACTTCGTCTCTGGTGACACCTTCATAGAAATTCACTGAAGAAAGTGCCACGATATCGCCATCGGCCGATGAAGAACGCCTCTGCGCATAAAGTTCCGGAGAATAGATGACCGGCAGCAATGCCTCGCATTTGTCCGTCTCGCCCACTGACTCCATCAATGCACGGAAATACTCCTGGCTGCACTGCGGGAAGAACTTGTCCTCAGCATAATGATGATGGATGCCGCTGCTGAAGAATACGCGTTTCGCATAGACGAGGAACTGGTTGTATTCCTTGCAGGTACGGTCGCCCTTGTAATTTTCAATGATGTTCTGCAGCACCTTTCTCACTGCGAGATTGTCCTTGCAGTTCTGGTCCCAGTAAATGTCCCATCCGAATTTTGCAGCCTCGCTCAGGTGATAGACATACTCTTTCTGTTTCAATGTCAATTTTTCCCACCCTGGAATCTGATACCGCATGATCTTGATATCAGCAAACTCATCCACGAGGTACTTGAAATCGCCTTTTTTCTTGTTATTGCAGTCCGCGCAGGACGCCACAGCAGCAACTGATGCCAATGTCAACAACATTTTTCCTATATTTTTCATAACTATCAAATATTTCGATGGTCAATCCTTGCAAAAATAAGCTTTTAGCATTACATTTGCAATCCATTTCGTTCGGATAGGGACGAATTGCCACTTTAGCTCAGTTGGTAGAGCAGCGCATTCGTAATGCGCAGGTCGAGGGTTCGAACCCCTTGAGTGGCTCAAAAAAATCAGACGGAAGTTTTTCCGCCTGATTTTTTTGTTATGTGGAGGATTTTCGAGGATAGATTTCGCTGGATTCAAAAGTTGGGACAACTATATGGCTGAAAGGAGGTTTGCACAGGAACAGAACTCCGCATTCGTTTCGGCGGGCGTCATCGAGGCGGCTCGGTTGGCGGAGGGTGATGTCGGAGACACGGCCGCGGTGATGCTGTTCGTGCCCGGAGAGCCGCTGCTTCTTAGCGAGCTGAGCCATAGGGGCAAGACTGGACTTACCTATCTTTTCTTTGCGGCGGGAAAGGCGGGTTAATACACCTCAATTTTGCCATATTGGTTGATGAAAACGCGGATAGGGCTTCCAAACTCCGCTAACTTGCTGTTTGCAATCTCAATAAACTCAATTTTAAGCTGCGACTGAGTAATCAAGGTCTGATATAAGTCACGTTTCTGATTATCAGTCATAGGGTATTTCCTAGCGTACTTGTCATATAGGCGCTGGTGATATGTGGCAGTGTCGCCGTCATACTTCAAGATAAAGGCGGCAATACGATTTTCCGCCTCCGCTTCGCTATGGCTAAGCCTAATTGCATCACACATCTCACGATAGAACTGAGCATATTCCGCAAGCGCGGCGGATTCAATTTTTTTATATTGCTGTCCGCTAAAAGTTAGCGAGCAACGAGATATCCATCCGCAGTGCTGTT
>ENA-ORSB01001227-ORSB01001227.1-human-gut-metagenome-genome-assembly--contig:-NODE-1227-length-24998-cov-52.353486_pt1 | contig 24998 bp, 18 predicted proteins | sample MGYA00242180_ERZ509144 | MGnify/ENA primary metagenome ERZ509144 (study PRJEB26280, sample SAMEA2338661) | human gut metagenome | biome: human gut; feature: human-associated habitat; material: faeces...
CACACCTGTCAGCAAATCCTGCTGCTACAAGGTTCTTTGCTACGTAACGTGCTGCGTATGCTGCTGAACGGTCTACCTTTGTACAATCCTTTCCTGAGAAAGCTCCGCCGCCGTGACGTGCATATCCACCGTAGGTGTCTACGATAATCTTACGACCGGTGAGACCTGCATCTCCGTGTGGTCCACCTATTACGAAACGTCCTGTAGGATTGATAAAGAACTTTGTCTCATCGTCAATCATATCCTTTGGAAGAATTGGATCAAATACATATTTCTTGATGTCCTCATGGATCTGCTCCTGGGTAACATCCTCGTCGTGCTGTGTTGAAAGTACAACTGCCTCAAGTCTTACCGGCTTTCCTGCCTCATCATACTCTACTGAAACCTGTGTCTTTCCGTCCGGACGAAGGTATGTAAGTGTGCCGTCTTTTCTAACCTTTGTGAGCTGGAATGCAAGCTTGTGAGCGAGTGCGATTGGGTATGGCATATACTCCTCAGTCTCATTTGTAGCATATCCAAACATCATTCCCTGATCTCCGGCTCCGGTGTCGAGGTTGTCTGTAAGGTCGCCCTCTTTTGCCTCGAGTGCCTTGTCAACTCCCATGGCGATATCAGCAGACTGCTTGTCGATTGAAACCATTACTGCACATGAGTTTCCGTCGAGTCCCTTCTTTCCGTCATCATATCCGATCTCAAGTGCTGTTTTTCTGACGATTGCAGGAATATCAAGCTGTGCCTTTGTGGTAATCTCTCCTGTTACAAGGATGAAGCCTGTACAGCTTGCTGTCTCACATGCGACACGGCTCATCGGGTCCTGCTGTATGCATGCATCAAGGATGGCATCTGATACTGCATCGCAGAGCTTATCCGGATGTCCCTCAGTTACTGATTCTGATGTAAATAATAATTTCTCCATTAATTATCTGTTGCTCCTTTCATACTGTGTGACCAATATTTTTCCAATAAAAAACCACTTACTGCAAATAAGTGGATTAAAATTAAGATAATAAAAATCCTCTTATTGTTCGATTACTCGCTCAGGTTGGCACCTTCCTGTTTTCTAACGGGGTTGCCGTGACTTCATAGATCCTTTGTATCTCCATCACTCTGAATAAGAGAAGTTACAATATAGAATTTTTCAAATCTCTGTCAGCTATATTACTACCACATGATATATATGTCAAGTATCATTTTCGATACAGATTTATCAATAATCCATTTTCGATACCCTATTCATTATTTATAAGCTATTTTATGCAATTATTCTTTCTTCCTTTATTGACTTTCATAATTTTTGTAATTATACTTAAATTTGTATTTATAGTACTAAACACACAATATCAAAATAAATTTTTGGAGTAACTCATGATTAAAATCAGCATAAAAGATGCGCAGATTGGTATGGTGGCAGCAGAACCGATAAAGACCCCTCTGGGGCAGATACTTGCACTGCCCGGCACACCACTCACCCGTCAGCTCATCAACAAAATGAAGCTATATAAGGTAGGCAGCATCTCAATTCAAAACCCATCCTATGCAGCAGCACCGCAAGCCGGCGAAAATACAGCGAAGCGAGACAAGGTAAAACCTGTACCCAAAACCCGCGCACATGAGATGGTGACCAACATCCAGCGTGTTCAGGCCTCAGAAGAGTTCCGAGGCTTCCAGCTCAAATACATCACTTGTATAAATCAAATCAAGGATACCTTTGGCAAAATCTGTGCCGGCGAAAAATCCTTTGATGAGGCTGCGCTTCTTACTGCTGTCATTGACCTTTCCTCATCGTGCGGCACTACAATCGAGACCTTTGACATGCTCTACAACATGCGCACCATTGCAGACCCGTTGTACTCACACTGTCTGAATGTAGGGCTTATTACAAGGATGATCGGACGATGGCTTCATATGGAAAAGACAGATGTGAATACGCTTACTATCGCAGGAGTACTTCACGATATCGGTAAATGCAAGATTCCCGATGATGTGCTAAACAAGCCTGACAAGCTCACAGATGAAGAATTTGCGCTCATAAAAAAGCACCCACAGTTTGGTTTTGATTTGATTAAGGATCTGCAGATTGACTCCAGAATAAAGCGCACAGCCCTCATGCATCATGAGCGATGTGATGGCTCAGGCTATCCTTCACAGCTTGACAGCTCACTGATTGACGACTTTGCCATGATAACAGCCATCGCCGATGTATATGATGCCATGACTGCTGCCAGACGCTATCGCGCGCCACTTTGTCCGTTCGCTGTCATATCAAGCTTTGAGAGTGAAGGTTTTACAAAGTACAATACAAAGTTCCTGCTTTTGTTTTTGAAAAAGCTTGCTACCACATACCAGAGCAACCGTGTAATGCTCAACGATAGCCGGTTCTGTAATATTGTGATGCTCAACCCACATGAACTGTCACGCCCTATTGTACGTTTTGATGACGGCAGTATACTTGATTTGTCCACAAACCGCGAGTTTTTCATCAAATCTGTGATGTAAGCCGATTTATAATCAAAAGGATTACGGAGTAGTTACTCAAAAAAATTATAAAATAACCAAAAATAAGAACCGTGCATCTACAGTAAGATGCTGCCGGTTCTTATTTTATATATTGCATTTATATTGTGTTTACATTTCATGCTTTACGTATATATCTATTACGATACCTTGAGTATGAACTTCTGAAGCTCCTTCTCATCCTCTACCCTGGCAATTTTTGCACCAATCTTTGTAAGCTTCTCCTCGAGTGCCTCATAGCCTCTCTGGATATAGTAGATATCATCAACCACTGTGATTCCCTCTGCTGCAAGACCTGCTATAACCAGTGCTGCTCCTGCTCTTAGGTCAGGTGCATTCACTCTGGCACCTGTGTATCTTTTCACGCCGCTTATGATTGCTATATTGCTCTCTACCTTTATATCAGCTCCCATTCTGGTGAGCTCGTCAACATACTTGAAACGATTCTCAAATATGCTCTCTGTCACTGTACTGGTGCCCTCAGCGATACCCAAAAGCACCGCCATCTGTGGCTGCATATCTGTCGGGAAGCCCGGATATGGAAGTGTGGTGACCTGTGTATGCTTTAAATGTCCATCTGATATTACTCTGACTGAGTCATCAAACTCCTCTACCTGGCAGCCTACCTCCAACAGCTTTGCTGTGGTGGCCTCAAGATGCTTTGGAATGACATTCTTTACCAGCACGTTGCCTCCTGCTGCCGCAACTGCAAACATGAATGTACCGGCCTCAATCTGATCCGGAATGACAGAATACTCTGTAGCATGTAATTTCTCCACACCTACAATTCTGATGACATCGGTTCCTGCGCCCCTGATATTTGCTCCCATGCTGTTTAAGAAGTTTGCCACGTCAACGACATGAGGCTCCTTAGCCGCATTCTCGATAACAGTCTTGCCATCTGCCATGGCTGCAGCCATCATAATATTGATTGTGGCACCTACAGAAACCTTATCCATATATATGTGTGTGCCCTTAAGCTCCTTTGCCCTGGCGATGACAAGGCCATGAGCTATGTCTATGTCTGCTCCCATGGAGCGGAAGCCCTTCATATGAAGGTCAATCGGCCTGCTTCCGATATCACAGCCTCCCGGAAGCGCAACCTCTGCATGCTTGTATTTTCCAAGTAATGCACCAATCAAATAATATGATGCCCTGATTCGTCTGATGAATTCATTATCGACATTTACGCCTCTGATAAATGAACCGTTTATCTTTACCTTGTGTATATCCACGCGCTCCACATGTGCGCCGATTTCTTCGATTGCCTGAAGTAAGACATTGATATCCCTTACATTTGGCAAATTATCTATTGTTACAGTCTCGTCTGTCATTATGGCAGCGGCCAAAATAGCAAGTGCAGCATTTTTGGCTCCACCAATTTCAACTTCACCGTATAAAGGATTTCCACCTTTGATTACGTACTGTTCCATATTCCACCTCTATGAATTCAGGAGTATACTTCCTCCTAATATACTATTCTCAATTTACACTATTGTTATACATCCAACTACAAATTTCATTTATGACGACGTATTTAAGCCGCCATTTGTGCCGGTGCTGCTTTTAATAAATGACGCAGCAGCTACTATTATCTAATCATATCACGATAAATAAGCACTATAATTCAAGTGCCTCCACCAGCTTCTCTACTGTCTGCTCCACATCAAGCCCCTCCTCGGAAACCTCGATGTCTGCATACTGCTCATACAATTTTGAGCGCTCTTCAAAAAGGGTTTCTAAAGTCTGCCCTTTCTTTAATACTACACCTCTACCCTTTATGTCTGCAAGTCGTTTTTCCAAAATAGCATAAGAAACCTTGAGATACACAACTCTGCCTATCTCCTTAAGATGCTCCATGGCCTCTTTTCCGTATACCACCGAACCGCCTGTAGCTATAATGGCCCTATCAGCCCTGATAGAGGCATTGACACGGTTCTCTACCTCTATAAAACCGTCCGTGCCCTTTTCCTCAATTATCTCACGCAGAAGCTTTCCCTCCTGCTCCTGTATCAGTAAATCCGCATCCAGGAAGCTGTATCCCAGCACCTTTGCAAGTATTACGCCTATGGTACTCTTTCCAACTCCCGGCATGCCTATAAGTACGATATTAGTTTTCTGTTCCATCTACTGCCTCAGTATTCTCTGTATCTGTACTATTAGTGCTTTCTGACTGCTGTGTGCTCTCTGTAGCACTTGTGTCTGCTGCCTTTTTGTCCTTCTTGGTAGTAGTAAAATAATTGTGAATCTTGATCTTGTCAAGCTGCTTCTGCTTTACAGACCATTTTTCATCATCCTGCCATCCTGAAAGGATGCCATTGTAATATTTGTCCTCTTTATTGCCCTTTACAGTCTTCCTGTTTGACTCTGTTGCTTTCTCATCGGTCTTTTTGTCGAGCCTTACGATATAGTAAGTGCTGTCTGTGGTGATGAGGTCTGAGGTCTGTCCCTCCTCAAGGGAATTGAGTGCATCTACAACGCTCTGATCAAGATTGTTTGTAGTGTATACACTGTCCTTTGTCTTGCTGTCCGATGACTCTGAGCTCTCTGTAGACTCTGTGTCATCTGATTTCTTATCTGAATCATCTGTCTTCTCCGCATCCGGATCAACGTATGTGGCGTATGTGCCTGTTGTGGCTGTAGTGCCTGCTGCCTTGGCTGCATCCTCTAAGGATGATCCTCCTGCAAGCGCCTCTACCACTGCATCTGCCTGTGCCTTTATCTGTGCTGACTGCTCATCTGTATATGTCTGATACTGGTAATTAGAGTCATATGCTCCCTTGTAATCAAGCTTCACAATGGTGTATGCAGCCATATTGGCTTCCTCATCCGTCACGCTTGAATCAGCATTTTTGATGATTGCAGCATACATCTTACTCTTTATGAGGCGAAGCTCTAAATATTCCTCGACAATCTCCTCTGTAGCACTCATCTCGTCTATCACATCATCGGAATTTGCCTTCATAAACTTCTCTGCGGCTTTTTTGATTTCCTTTTTCTCATCATCAGAAACCTCTACATCGTAATCTGACTGATGCGCCTTTAATGTGTAAAGCTCATGAGCCTCCTCGATAGCATTTTTCTTCCATGTTTCAAGCACAGTATTATTGCCTGATACTGTCTTGTCCCAGTAGCCCTCGCCCATGTACTGTATATACATGTCATCATAACCGGCCTCCTGGTACCTTATCATAAAATTAACAAGCCCAAGCTTGATATCCTCTTTATCTAATGTCGCAACTGTTGCGGTTTTATTTATTGCACATCCTGTAAAAGCTGTAACTGAGAGTGTTGCAGCTAATAACATAGCTATTACTTTTTTCGCTTTCATTGTATCTATCCTCTTTAAAATTGGTATAGTATCGCTCGTATATTATAGAGCTTTTCGGGCCTGCTGGCAAGCATTTTCTAAACTTTGTAAATTATCGTCAATTTCGCGTAAAGCATGTGGTGTTTCCTATGCTATATGCTACATGATTCCAAAATTCGGGTAACTATTCAGCCGTAATCAGTTCCTTACGCATCTGCGAAATCAGTTCCTCCACCACATCAAGCACATCCCGCTTCTTTGCCACGCTGCCATTTTTTAAATCAAATGTGAAATATGGGTTTTCTGCCATATTGAATTTGAGGGAAGATTTATACTGGGCAACAAGCATTGGTATCTTCTCCGGATTTATCCTTGCCCGTTCAAACATGGTAAGCTTTATCAGTGAGCCGGTCTGCTTTATCTCAGTGATATATACGGCATGTGCCAACGCCTTAAGCCTTGCCACGCGAAGCAGGCTGAGCACTGATTTTGGTGGTTCACCAAACCTGTCTATGAGCTCCTCGAGCATCTCATCCTTCTCTTCCTCTGTCTCTATGCCTGCAATACGCTTGTATATATCCAGCTTCTGGAATTCGTTTGCAATATAACCTGCCGGAATATAAGCATCGGTAACAATATCCACGGTCGTATCAAATTTATCACTGATATCCTCGATGCCCTTTGCCTCTTTTACAGCCTCGCTCAACATCTTGCAGTACAAATCGTAGCCCACTGCCTCCATGTGTCCGCTCTGCTCCGCACCGAGCAGATTGCCCGCACCACGGATTTCAAGGTCTCTCATGGCAATCTTAAAGCCGCTGCCAAGGTCTGAGTACTCCTTTATCGCTGCAAGACGCTTTTCTGCCACCTCTTTTAACATCTTGTTTCGCCTGTACATGAGAAATGCATACGCAGTACGGTTAGATCTGCCGACTCGTCCGCGGAGCTGATAAAGCTGTGAAAGTCCCATGTTGTCCGCATCGTGTATAATCATTGTATTGACGTTTGAGATGTCAAGTCCTGTCTCTATAATGGTCGTGGATACAAGCACATCTATTTCACCATTGATGAAACGGTACATGATGCGCTCAAGCTCCGTCTCCTTCATCTGTCCGTGCGCAAATGCAACAGTCGCATCTGGCACCAGCTCCTGCAGCTTTGCCGTTATGTCTGCTATGTCGCGCACTTTATTGTACACATAGTACACCTGTCCGTTTCTGGCAAGCTCCCTGTTTATCGCCTCTCTGACAAGCTCATCATTGTACTCCATGACATATGTCTGAATCGGTACACGGTCCATCGGCGGCTCCTCAAGCACGCTCATATCCCTTATGCCGATTAAACTCATGTGGAGTGTCCTCGGAATCGGTGTAGCGGTCAGTGTGAGCACATCGACATTGACCTTCATCTGCTTAATCTTCTCCTTGTGAGTCACTCCGAAGCGCTGCTCCTCATCGATTACCAAAAGCCCCAGATCCTTAAACTGTACATCCTTTGAGAGTATGCGGTGTGTTCCGATAATGATATCGACCTCACCCTTTTTGAGCTTTTCTATCGTCTTTTTCTGCTCTGCTGCGCTTCTGAAACGGCACATCAAATCCACATTCACCGGAAAATCCTTCATCCTCTGCGAAAACGTATCGTAAATCTGCTGTGCCAGAATGGTTGTCGGAGCAAGATATGCCACCTGCTTGCTGTCCTGCACCGCCTTGAAGGCCGCACGGATTGCAACCTCCGTCTTGCCGTATCCCACATCACCGCAAATCAGTCTATCCATTATTTTATGGCTCTGCATATCAGTCTTTGTGGCTTCAATTGCAAGAATCTGATCCTCAGTCTCATCAAAAGGAAAAAGCTCCTCAAACTCTCTCTGCCATACCGTATCCTCGCCGAAGGCATATCCGTTTTGCTGCTCACGCTGGGCGTACAGCTTCACCAGGTCTCCTGCAATCTGCTTTACCGCACCTCTGACACGATTCTTCGTCCTGGTCCATTCCTGACCGCCAAGCTTGTTGAGCTTTGGTTTCCTGGCATCCTTTCCGGCATATTTTTGTATCATATCAAGCTGAGTGGCAAGAATATAGAGATTGGAGCCACCCTGATACTCTATCTTGATGTAGTCCTTTACCTTTTTGTCCACCTCAAGCTTTTCAATGCCGCGGTAAATACCTAGTCCGTGGTTTTCATGCACTACATAGTCCCCAACCGACAAATCGGTAAAGCTCTGTATTTTCTCACCCTCATAGGTGCGGTGACGCTTCTTTTTCTTCTGCTGCGCCCCAAAAATATCTGACTCCGTAATCACGGCAAACTTTAGGATAGGATACTCAAAGCCTCTTCTCACCTTGCCGTAGCAGACCATAATCTGCCCCTGGGAAAGCTCATGGTCGTAGTTTTCAGTATAAAAGCATGTGATTCCCTGATCTGTGATATCCTCTGAAAGCCGCTTTGCCCTTGTCCTTGAACCGGATAAAAGAATGACTCTGTAGCCGTTTTTCTTATAGCGCTTTAAGTCCTTTATCAAAAGCTCAAAGCTGTTATTGTATGGGCTGACGCTCTGACAGTGAATACCATAGCTTCCCAGCTGGTGCAGTCCGTTTGCTTTATTATCGAGCGCAGCGAGTGCGATACATGAATACTTCTCGAGCTTTGCCACTATCTCCTTCTCTGTAAAAAGACCGTTCATCTGCCCCGGAAGTATATATCCCATCGCAAGTCTCTGCTTCATGCTCTCTGAAAACTCAGTCTCTGTAAGCTTTCCCTGCTCTGTACATCTGGTCAGCTCATCGAAAAATATAAGGCTGTCCGATGGCTTAAAATAATCCAAAATCCCGACTCTCTCATCAAAAAAGTACGACAAAAAAGCATCCATGCCCGCATACATGGACAGCTCTCCCCACTCCTCGGTAAGCTCGTCTGCCATCTCACTCACTCTGTGTGCTTCCTCTGTCTTCATCTGCTTTCTAAGCTTGTCAGACACCCTCTTTGCCTCTGCCTTAAGCTTTTCAATTCCCCCGGCCTTTTCCTCATCACTAAGTACAAGCTCTGCCGCCGGATATATGCTCACCTGTTCAATATTTTCAATGGATTTCTGGCTCTCGCAGTCAAAATATCTGATGGTGTCTATCTCGTCTCCCCACAGCTCGATTCGGATAGGATTCTCCTCCGTCAGCGGAAAAACATCAAGAATACCGCCCCTGACAGAAAACTGTCCCATCGTCTGGACCTGATACTCTTTTTCATAGCCCATCCTGATAAGAGCAGCCTGAATTTCCTTCAAATCCAAAAGCTGTTCCTGCTCAAGTGTAAGCACGTTTTCCCACATCTTTTCTATCGGCGCCATCGTATTCATCAGCGCATCAAAGGTGGTCACAAGCGTCACTCTCTCCTGCTCACGGATAGCCTTCAAAGCCCTGATACGCTCCGCTGTCAGGAGATTGCCCCTGATATCCGACTGGTAAAAAAGCACATCCTTTGATGGATAATACACCACCTCTTTGTCAAAAAAACTGTACTCATCGTACAGTTCCTTCGCCTTCTGCTCTCCAAAGGTCACAATAAGCTTGTTCTTCCTGTGGCCTCCAAAGGCATATATCATCTGTGATTTTTGCGCATCTATGCATCCCGTGACAGATATAAGTCCGGACGATTTTTCTGCCGTTTTTGTCATCTCCTCAAAGCCCGCAAGGGAAAGGAGTGGCTCTGTAAATGCTTTCACTTTCAATTCTCCATTTCTGTCTGTTCAAAATCACCTTGTCGATTTCCAGCTAGTTATATATGTTCATAGCCTTATCCGTCTCGCCCTGCATCATGAGAACTGCTGCATCCATCGCATGGCCTATAGCTTCCTCTACCTTTGCCCTGTCCTCAGAACTGAAACGCCCGAGCACATGGTCAGCAAGATCCCAGCCCTGCGGCTTCTCTCCAACACCGACCTTGATACGGCTGAAGCCCTGTGTGCCGGTCATTGCAATGATGCTCTTAATCCCGTTGTGACCGCCGGCGCTGCCCTTTTTGCGGATACGGATACGCCCCGGCTCAAGCGAAATATCATCAAAAATAACAATCATTTCCTCATCCGGATCAAGCTTATAAAAATTCATCACCTCAGCAACAGACTCACCGCTTAAGTTCATGTATGTCTGTGGCTTCACAAGCAGCACCTTCATGCCCTCAATCACTCCGCTTCCACAGAGCGCCTTGTGCTTTTTGTCTGTCACACTTATATTATATTTATCCGCAAGCGCATCTATCACATCAAATCCGATATTGTGCCTTGTGTGCTCATATTTTTTGTCAGGATTTCCAAGTCCTACTATAACGTACATCGTTTATCCTTTCTCTTTCTCATATCATTTACAATTCAAAATAAAACAAATACTGCTGGATAATTCCCGCCACACCCTTGTAGCGCTCAAAATCAAAGCCGTCACTATAATATTTGTCCAAAAGCTGCTTTACATGCGTATCTATCGGAAACGCATCCACATGATGCAAACCGAAAAGGCATATGCAGTTTGCCACCTTTTTGCCAATTCCTTTGCGAGTAAGCAGGCTTTCCATCGCCTCATCATAGCTCATTTTGCGCAGATTATCAAGCCAGTCAGGATTATTAGCACCATACTCATATATTTCCTTCAGATACGGTGCCCTGTAGCCAAAGCCCATGCTCCTGTCATCAAATACCTCATCCGGTACCTCAAGAGGCTTGGGAAATGTATACAGTTCTTCCCCCTCTGCACTGCCGTCTATTTTATGTCCGCACCGCCTGCAAAGTAAATCCACACTGTTTGTGATTCGCTTTATGTTATTATTCTGGGAAATCATAAAAGTAACAATCATCTCCCACAAATCCTGCCTTAAAATGCGCACACCACTGCCATATGCATACGCCTCTTTCAGATGCGCGTCATCTCCGTCTGCTATAAGCTTTGCAATCCCCGCATAATCCGTATCCATATCCAGATAGCTTTTCCATATATTGTTCCAGTCTGCCTCATCACAGTCCAGCTCAAACTCATTCCCATCCTGCTTAATCCGAAGTGCCCTGTCAAATGCCACTACTGTGTATTCATTTTCTCCTGTATTCTTCCATCTGAAGCACTGACCACTGTCAGCAATCTGTTTTAAATCCAGATTATCTATTTTCGTCTTGTACATATCTGTTTGTCTATCCTCTTTTATTGTAGCTATACTCTAAAAAGCCGGTCTTTCTGTGGCTTATTGTACCACGGATAGACCGGTTTGTGTGAAATATATTTGGATTATTATACCAGCTCAGGTATTTTATATCCCGCCTTGCTCATCGCTTTTTCAAATTCATCAAGCGACATCTCAGCCTTCTCGGCACCTCTTTTTGCAGAATAGTCTCCCTCCTGTACTGAAAGATAAATTTCAAAAAGACGGCCCTGCTGCATTCCCTGTTGCATTCCTCTCTGCATGCCCTCCTGAATGCCGCGTTTTTTATGATCATCCCATGCCTTACACATATTTACCACCTCTTCCTTTTCATCATACTTAATGTCAGTTCCTACAAATAGATTGATAGCTGCTACTGTCTCAACGTCAACCCTTGTAAAGGTATCATCTTTTGTAATTAACTCATTCAGCTTTTCCTCATCTGACGCATTTTTCAATAACTCAAACAATGGCCTGAGCCCTGTCTCGAACTTGGAAAAGTCTGTAATTTCCAGTGGATTCAGCAAATTAATCCTGTAATCATTGATGAACGGGAGTATTCTTTCATCCATCTGTGGCATCATCTCTGCAAGGCTTCTTGGTCCATCCCACTGTGTAGTTCCAAGATACAGTGTGATTGTAATCACCGGCGTCAGCTTATCATCAAGTGTAAAGCCTGACAGAAACTCGTCCGAAGACCTGTAATCCCTATTTTTCCGGTGACGTTTCTTTGCCTCGTTGACCTGTTCTCCGTAATTCAATGCATCATAAATCATAGTTTTAACAGGCATCGCATAATGAATGTCTGTCTGCGCTTCTGCTCCAATTAAGATAACATACATTTGCCCTGTATGCTTCACGGAAACACTTTTTAGCAAATCTCTCCATTTCTGCTTAACAATCTGCTTCTTATCAATACCGAAAACTGATAACACCTCTGTGGTGTCACATTCCTTTAAATCCTCCGGTTTGATAACCTTCTCTCCGTCAAACAATACATAATTACAAATTTCACTAAACCTCGTATTGTCCGACAAATACTCCTTTGCCTTCGAGTCCTTTGTACCCAAATTAACCTCCTCTTCTTGTGTGAGCAGGAAAATCTGAAGTCGAATAAAAATACTGTATACTTATGCTTTCCACGTATATAATGTGTACAATAATCACTTATATAAAAGCCGGCAAAATCCCCACCCCCGCTTTTCTCGCAATGTTTTCACATCTGACATTTCAATTTTCCTGCTATTAACTGGTAACATAAAGCATTGAAAATTTCCATGTCTTTGTCGAAAAATGCGAAGTGGTCTGCCCTCTTCAAAGTGATACGCACCGATAAAATATGCTGTGGTGTCGTATTTACAGAAATATAATGCTTTGAGTTGATTGTAACACAGAGAGGACAGTTTGTCATCAAATTTCTCTCTAAAAGACAAGGGTAAAAGACGAGGGTCTAAAATGAATATATGCTTACTTTTTATTCTCTAATCAAACCCTTATTACATAAAAACCGCGCAAGCCAATCTCCTCCGATGCACTTGCGCGATTTCGTCTGATATACACATACCAAAATTATTATTTACATTTGCTACAGCATTTGACTGTTTTATGCATTCTCAATCTCTGTCTTATACTTTTCAAGAATCATATTCTGGATATTCTCGCGTGTGGCAGAGTTAATCGGATGGGCTATATCCCTGTACTCGCCATCGTTTGCCTTGCGGCTTGGCATGGCGATGAAAAGTCCCTTTTCTCCTTCGATTACCTTGATGTCATGTACCACGAATTCATCATCGATTGTTATTGACACAACCGCCTTCATCTTTCCCTCTTTTTCTACCTTACGAATTCTGATGTCTGTAATCTGCATATTTTTGTCCCCCTGGTCTGTTTTTAAATTACATATCTTACATTTTTTTCTTTTACTATCATGACTCCATCCTCACCACAATAGCAGGTGTTTGGATTGATGGTTCCGCGGCTCTCTACGATGCAATTTTCGAGGTGCACATTGTCGCCTATGTAGACGTCATTGAGTATCACGCAGTTCTTCACTGTGGTGTTTTTGCCCACAAATACCTGCTTGAAAAGCACCGAATCCTCCACGCTTCCGTTTATGATACAGCCACTTGATACGAGGCTGTTTGAAATGTCTGAGCCCGGATTAAACTTGGCCGGTGGCAGGTCGTCCACCTTTGAGCAGATGGTCGGCTCCTCCCTGAAGAAATAGCTTCTGACGTCAGGTCTTAAGAAATCCATATTGGTCTTGAAGTATGCATCAATATCGGCGATATTGTTCCAGTATGAATTTATCTTGTAGCCATATATTTTCTTTACATTTTTGTAGCGCACGAGGATATCATTTACGAAATCGAATCTGTTTTCCTCAGCTGCCGCCTCCAAAAGCTCTATGAGCTGTCGTCTCCTGATGACATAGATACCTGTGGAAATGGTGTTGGATAAGGCCTCGATTGGCTTTTCATCAAACTCTGTGATTCTTGACTCATCATCCATGCGTACCACACCAAAACGGCTGACATCGTCGTTGTACATCATGTCCTTGCATACCACTGTAATGTCTGATTTTTTCTCGATGTGAAAATCAAGCACTCTGTTGAAATCCAGCTTGTATACACAGTCACCGCTGCTGATGATGACATATGGCTCATGGCGTCTCTTGAGAAAATCAATGTTCTGATACATCGCATCTGCCGTGCCCCTATACCAGTCACTGTTGTCCGCTGTGACTGTAGGTGTAAAGAGGAATAAGCCCCCCTGCTTTCTGCCAAAATTCCACCATTTTGATGAGCTTAAATGCTCATTCAGTGAGCGTGCATTGTACTGGGTCAGTACTGCGACAGTCTGTATATGTGAGTTTGACATGCTGCTGAGCGCAAAATCAATGCTTCTGAAGCTGCCTGCTACCGGCAGGGCCGGTACTGCTCGTTTTGCTGTCAGTTCCTTCATCCTATTATTGTTGCCGCCGGCCAAAATTATTCCTATTGCCTTCATTTTCCGTCACCTGCCTTGATAATAACTTCTCCGCCCTCAAGCACACCGTCTTTGTAATCCTCTTCGTATGTAACACCGGAGATTGCTGTATTTTTGCCTATCTTTACCCCGTCCGGTATCACAGAATCTTCTCCTATAGTGACCAGCCCAAATGAGTATATGCTCTCATTTAATACGTTCGGCTTCTCCTGTCCGAAGCCAAGTGTCACATTGTCGCCCACCTTGCAATTTTCGGCAATGATGGACTTGTCTATCGTGACATTGGAGCCTATCTCCGTGTCACACATGATGATGGAATCACGTATTACTGCGCCTCTTCCAATCTTGACGTTGGCACCTATAACAGAATGCTCCACATGACCATAGCATTCACAGCCCTCACCCATGATGCTTCGCTCCACATGACCTCCTTTGGCTATATAAAGTGGCTCGATTGCATCATTCTTTGTGTAAATCTTCCAATACTCCTCGTACAGATTAAACTCCGGAATGAGGTCCACAAGCTCCATATTGGCCTCCCAGTATGAGCCCAGTGTACCTACGTCCTTCCAGTATCCGTTGAACTCGTATGCAAACATACGTCTGTCGTTTTCAAAGCAGTATGGTATGACATGCTTGCCAAAATCACAGTTTTCCTGATCCTTTAGTGCAAGTAATGCTTCCTTTAGCACCGGCCATGAGAATATGTAAATACCCATTGATGCGAGATTGCTGCGCGGATGAACCGGCTTTTCCTCAAATGCATTGATGCGCTTATCATCATCGGCTATGACGATACCAAATCGGCTGGCCTCCTCGATAGGCACCGGCATGGTTGCTATGGTCACATCTGCATTGTTTTCCTTGTGGAAATCAAGCATCACCTCATAGTCCATCTTGTAAATGTGGTCTCCTGACAGTATCAACACATAGTCCGGGTTGTAACTGTCTATATACCTCATATTCTGGTAGATTGCATTGGCTGTACCTGTGTACCACTCGCTGTTGCCGCTCTTCTCATAAGGAGGCAGTATTGCCACTCCTCCATTATTCCTGTCGAGATCCCACGGAATACCTATTCCGATGTGGCTGTTAAGTCTGAGTGGCTGATACTGTGTAAGTACACCCACTGTATCAATGCCTGAATTGATGCAGTTGCTAAGCGGAAAATCTATGATTCTGTACTTTCCACCAAACGAAACTGCCGGTTTTGCTACGTCCGCTGTCAGAACACCAAGTCTGCTGCCTTGACCGCCTGCTAAAAGCATGGCTATCATTTCTTTCTTAATCACGTTATCACTCCTCGTCTGTCCTAATTTTTGTTGTGCCCATCCGGTCCCCACCACTTGTTTCTGTAATAACCGTATCTGTAATGCTTCCATAATAAATCACAATTGTTTCCATATAAATTATAGTTGCTGCTGCATAAATTGCAGTTACTGCCATATACTTTAACCCCATAAAATTCATATGGTCCGGATGAATTATTTTTATAAAAAAATTATACCACAGCCGCATTACCACTTCAACATTTTTCACAAAATCAAATAATATTTTTCTTTTTTTTCGACATTTTGCACAAGTGCCATTTATCGTATATCTGTTTAACCTGCTATGGTTCTTATCATTTGAAAGTCATGCCTGCTTTCACCTTATTTTTCCTTTGCAAATACTATATTTAGTTGTATAATTAATATAAAGTAACTATTCAGAACAAGAAAATCTGTTGCTTACATGCAATCATGACGCATCGGCTTTTTGTTCTCAGCGCTTCTTAATAGTTACAATATAAATTATAATAAATCAGGCAGGTAAAATTAATGTATAAAATAGATTTCAGCAAACCAATACACATCCATTTCATAGGCATCGGCGGTATCAGCATGAGCGGTCTCGCAGAGATTCTGCATGAGGAGGGCTTTACAATTTCCGGCTCCGATTCAAAGGAATCAGACCTCACAAAAACTCTTGCTGCCAAGGGCATAAAAGTCATATATGGCCAGAGCGCAGACAATATCACATCCGGTATCGACCTGGTGGTTTACACTGCAGCTATCCACGAAAGCAATCCTGAGTTTGCCGCAGCAAAGGCAGCCGGTATTCCAATGCTTACAAGAGCCGAGCTTCTCGGACAGATTATGGACAATTACGATTATTCTATCGCTGTAGCCGGCACACACGGCAAGACTACCACCACATCCATGATCAGCGAGATTCTTCTCGCCGCCCAGACAGATCCTACCATTTCCGTAGGTGGTATTTTGTCATCTATCCACGGCAATCTGCGTGTGGGCGATTCAGAGTACTTCATCTCTGAGGCGTGTGAGTACACAAACAGCTTTTTGAATTTCAGACCACGCTACAGCATTATTTTAAATATTGAGGCTGAGCATCTGGATTTCTTCAAGGATATCAACGACATCAGACATTCCTTCCACGAGTATGCATCAAACACTCTCGCAGGCGGCGCTACCATCATCAATGGTGAGATTGACCGCTATGAGGAGATTGTCGCAGGGCTTCCTCAGAAGATTATCACCTATGGCTTTGATTCAAAATATGATTTCTATCCGGAAAATATAACCTATGACGATAAAGCTTGTGCATCTTTTACAGCTATGAGACAGGGTAGTCCACTTTTCGACGTAAAACTCTCTGTTCCGGGCGCTCACAATGTAAGCAATGCGCTCGCAGCCATAGCTTTATCCACCACACTCGGTCTTAATGAGGAGTCTATCCTCACAGGCCTTGACAAATTTGGCGGTGCTGACAGACGTTTCCAGTACAAGGGCAAGGTAAACGGCGTCACAATCATTGATGACTACGCTCACCATCCAACCGAGATCCGCGCAACACTGACAGCTGCACAAAAATATCCACATGACAGGCTTGTCCTTTGTTTCCAGCCACACACCTATTCCAGAACCAAGGCATTCTTAAATGATTTTGCCGATGTTCTTTCAATGGCAGATGTTGTGGTGCTTGCTGATATCTATGCTGCGCGTGAGCAGAACACATATGGTATCTCATCTAAGGATATCCTGGATTTATTGCTCGAAAAAGGTGTGAATGCGCACTATTTCCCATCATTTGAGGAAATCGAGAAATTTTTATCAGAAAATTGTGTAAACGGTGACCTGTTGATAACAATGGGTGCCGGAAATGTAGTAGAAATCGGCGAAGACCTGCTTAAGAAATAAGTTATCCACGTTATCCACATACAAAATGTTAACAACTCTCATTTTGTGTGTGGATTTTTTAAATAATTTTCAACAGCTTATATACCCTGTGATACATTGATTTTTCAATTATTTTACACAGTTATCCACGTTATCCACATTTTTTTGTGGACTCGGAAAGCCCGAGTTTACAAGGCTTGTAGCACTTTTACCATCTTCACACGGTTAAAATATTGTGCTATAATTGCTCACAGGTTAAGCGAAAGAGAGTTTTTTATATGACAGCGATAAACATTAGCAGTGACATAGCAACATCATTCACTACTGTGTCAGATATTTTTATAGATCAATACATGCCAAAGGCAAACGGTGAGTTTGTCAAGGTATACCTTTATCTGCTCCGTGCAACAGGCTCCGGGGCAGGCATAGCAACTATTTCAGAGATTGCCGATCATTTCAGCAATACTGAAGCCGACATCATACGTGCCCTCAATTACTGGTCCTCTGAGGGCATTTTGCAGGTGCAAACCGGCGCTGATGGTCAGATTATTGGAATCAACCTCTGCAGTCTTTCTGTATCCGGTATGCAGGCTGCTCAGAGTAATATACAAAGCGCTGTGGCTGATAATGCCGCGCAGAATAATTTGCAAAACAGCGTAGTTAATAATGCTGCACAGAATAATTTGCAAAACAGCGTGGTTAATAATGCTGCACAGAATATTTCTACCGCGAATATTCGGATGCAGGATTCTGTTGTTGAAAAGCTTAAGAGCCAGACTACTGACAAGCCTGCTTCTTCACAGAAGGAATACACACTTGATGAGATTAAGGAGTTTAGAAAGAATCCTGACATTTCAGAGCTTTTCTTTATTATAGAGACATATCTGAAGCATACGCTCTCATCCACAGACACCAATATGGTGCTCTACTGGCTGGACGAGCTCCATTTTTCTACCGACCTGGTGGAATATCTCGTGGAGTACTGCATTACCAAGGGCCATTCAAGCCTTCGTTACATGAACAAGGTCGCTCTCGGCTGGGCCGATGCCGGCATAAAGACCGTAGACCAGGCAAAGGACGATGCAGCCGCTCACTCACAGATTTACTATTCTGTAATGAAGGCTCTAGGCATCACAGGCCGCAATCTGGTTGACTCTGAGGTGTCACTCATCAACAAATGGGTCGGCGAATACGGTTTCGATATAGAGCTTGTAAAAGCCGCCTGCAGTAAAACCATTTCAGCTATCCAGAAGCCAAGCTTCGAGTACACAGACTCGATACTCGCGAACTGGAGGAAAAAGGATGTACATACATTAAAGGATGTTGAAGTGCTTGATGCCAACTTTGCAAAGGCCAATAAAGCCTCTGCTACAGGCTCATCACAAGGCACAAATGCTGCAAACTGTTCCTCAAAACCAAAAAGCAATAATTCAAGTTCCAAGAATAAATTTAACAACTTCAATCAGCGCAACAATGATTACGACAAGCTGGAGAAGCTGTTTCTGAATTCTACGGTATGATTTTTCAAGTTAGATTTACACATCCCAAGGAGGATATATGGCACTTACCAATGCTCAATATGATGAGATAATGCGAGGCTACGATAAACGCCAGCTTCAGAACAAATACATACATGACAAGCGTATTGAGGAAGCCTATCGCAAGGCGCCCCGCCTCAGGGAGATTGACTCTGAGATTGCATCAGCCTCTGTCAGGCAGGCGTACAGGCTTATGGATGGTGATGAGAATGCTCTCGCCGCTTTACGCCTTGCAATCGAGGACTATAAGGAGGAGCGTGCTGCTCTTCTATCCACACTCGGATATCCGCTTGATTATTTTGAGCCTATTTACACCTGTCCAGATTGCCATGATACAGGATACATAGACGGTCAGAAATGTCATTGTTTCAAACAGGCTATTATCAATACCGTTTATTCGCAGTCCAATATCAGGGAGATTTTATCAAGAGAGAATTTTTCCACGCTCTCATTCGATTATTACTCAGATGAGCAGAAAAATCCTGCGACAGGGCTGTCTGCTCTTGCCACAGCAAAGCTTGCAGTGACGAACTGTCATGAATTTATAGACAATTTTGAAAACAAACCTAAAAACATATTTTTCTACGGTAATACCGGTGTCGGAAAGACTTTTTTATCTAATTGCATTGCAAAAGAGCTTTTAGATGCAGGTTACTCCGTAATTTACTTTACAGCATTCCAATTATTTGATATATTAAGCAAAGGTGTGTTTGAAAAGGATGCAGATGCCATCGCAGCGCACCAGAATATATTCGACTGTGATTTACTTATCATAGACGATCTCGGAACCGAGCTTTCCAACTCATTTACCACATCACAGCTTTTCCTTTGTGTAAATGAGCGCATACTGCGACAGAAATCTACTATTATTTCCACTAATCTGAATCTGGAGCAGATAGCAGATATTTACTCCGAGAGAACACTTTCAAGAATTTCAAGCAATTATAGTTTTATCAAGCTCTTTGGAGATGACATACGAATTAAAAAGCGTCTTTCCAAATAACGCTTTTTATATTATATATTTAGTTTATTTATTATATGGTTATATGGAGGAATAACAATGCCAAACGATGAGAGAATTTTGGAGACTATGCCAACCGGTACACTTGGACTTGTTGCAACCGACAGTTGTATAGGTCTTGCCCAGAAGGTAGATGCATACTTACAGGGCTGGAGAGAGCACAGAGAGCACCAGCATGCTAACGAGAGTGCTTTCAAGGACTACTACAAAAACAGCTACATTATCAAGCCTTCTACACCTAGATTCGGTTCCGGCGAGGCTAAATGTGTTATCAACCAGTCAGTTCGTGGTTATGATCTGTACATCATGGTAGATGTAACCAACTACAGTCTTACCTACACAGTATGCGGTCAGACAAACCACATGTCACCTGATGACCACTACGCAGACTTAAAGCGTGTTATCGCTGCAGCCGGCGGAAAAGCAAGAAGAATCACAGTTATCATGCCTTTCCTTTATGAGAGCCGTCAGCACAGACGTACAGGCCGTGAGTCTCTTGACTGTCCATTGGCTCTTCAGGAGCTTATCAACATGGGTGTAGACAATATCATCACCTTCGATGCTCATGACCCTCGTGTGGTAAATGCTATTCCTCTGAACGGCTTTGAGAATGTAATGCCTTCTTACCAGTTCATCAAGGGTATCTTAAAGAACGTAAAGGATATCACTATTGATGCTGACCATCTTATGATTATCTCTCCTGATGAGGGCGCTACAAACCGTGCTATCTACCTTGCAAACGTACTCGGAGTAGACATGGGTATGTTCTACAAACGTCGTGATTACAGCCGTATCGTTGACGGACGTAACCCTATCGTAGCTCATGAGTTCCTTGGAACAAATGTGGAGGGTAAGGATGTTCTTATCATCGATGATATGATTTCTTCCGGCGAGAGTATGATAGATACAGCAAGAGAGCTCAAGAAGCGTAAAGCTAACAGAATCTTTGTTGTTTCTACATTTGGTCTCTTTACAAACGGCTTTGCTTCATTTGACAAAGCATACGAGGAGGGTCTCATCTACAGAGTAGTTACAACAAACCTTATCTACCAGTCACCTGAGCTTCTCTCTAAGGAGTACTATATCAGCTGTGACATGAGCAAATACATCGCATACCTCATTGATACATTAAACCACGACTGTTCTATCAGTGATCTTCTCTCACCATATGACAGAATCAAGAAGTGTGTTCAGAAGTACAATGACGAGCAGGCTGCAGCAAAAAATAAATAATTAAGCGCATTTATAAAAAGCCGTGTGAAATTAATATGTACCCCTTTTACTGGATATCCAGTGAAAGGGGTATTTTTATGCGTTACAGTTACGAATTCAAACCAAAGGCAGTCGAACTATACATGCAAGTAAAACGCATCAGTTTTTCTCAAAGTTTAGAATAATTATCTTAGTAATATAAAAAACCAGAGAAGTGAGTGTCATCCACTCAAATCTCTGGTTTAATTTAGTCTAAGATTTATACCGATTAAATATTAAACTAACTCAAGGAGAACCTCTAAAGCTCCGTCACCTTTACGCTGTCCAATCTTAACGATTCTTGTGTAACCACCGTTACGATCAGCATACTTAGGAGCGATCTCATCGAATAACTTGTTTGTTACATCGATAGTCTTTGTTCCCTTCTTTGTGCCGTCAGACTCTTTAGCTGTGTAAAGAACCTTAAGCATCTGTCTTCTGGCATGAAGACGTGAAGCAGAATCCTTCTTGATCTTCTTCTCTACTTCGTCATAAACAGTAACTTTCTTTCCGTCTACAACCTCTTTTACTCTCTTGCCATCTTTGTCCTTGCGGGCAACCTTAGCTGTTACAGTAACCTCTTCGAAGTTGTCTTTCTCTTTTACTGCTAATGCGATAAGACCCTCAGCGATCTTACGAACTTCTTTAGCCTTAGCCTCTGTAGTAACGATCTTTCCGTTAACAAGAAGCTGTGTAACCTGACCTCTGAGTAAAGCCTTTCTCTGGCTTGATGTTCTGCTTAACTTACGATATTTTGCCATTTTAATTTCCTCCATTTGTGGGACATCCGGTCACGCTCTTCGGTCTTACTGCCAGACATCGTATCTTGTTGTGATAAAGCTTTGCCTTATTTCAAAAAGCAAATGCTCAAATCAGTTGCCACTCATGTATCAGACACGGTCACGCTCTTTGGTCTTACTGGCCCTGCCGCTATGAGTTTTGTCACACATAAACATAAATATGATATTTAAAATTTATATATGACCAATTTATTTAGAAGAATCAGTGCAAGGATTATTCGAATGAATTATTCCTCAGTCTGATTTAACTCTAAACCTAATTCTTTTAATTTTGCTAAAACTTCCTCTAAAGACTTGCGACCAAGGTTACGAACCTTCATCATGTCCTCAGGTGTTCTATTGATAAGCTCTGCAACAGTGTTGATTCCTGCACGCTTTAAGCAGTTGTATGAACGAACTGAAAGCTCAAGCTCATCGATGTTCATCTCAAGAACCTTCTCCTGAGCATCGTTTTCCTTCTCGACCATAACGTCAACCTGCTGTGCTGCCTCTGAAAGATCGATGAACAGATTTAAGTGCTCACTTAACACCTTAGCTGCAAGGCTGACTGCCTCGTCCGGCTCCAATGTACCATTTGTAAATACATCTAATGTAAGCTTATCGTAATCTGTAACCTGACCTACACGGGTATTCTCTACAGTAAGATTAACACGCTCAACAGGAGTGTAGATTGAATCTACAGCAAGAACTCCGATTGGTGTATCCTCGTTCTTGTTCTTCTCTGCTCCGACATAACCTCTGCCGTTAGTGATTGTAAGCTCCATGTAAAGCTTAGAATCTGCTCCACCATTCAAGTGTGCAATCTCTAACTCAGGATTCAAAATCTCGATATCTGAATCAACCTGAATATCGGCTGCTGTAACAACGCCTTCACCTTCGAATTCGATATATGCAACCTTTGGTTCATTTGTAGAACTATTATTGCGAATTGCAAGGTTCTTGATATTCATGATGATTTCTGTAACATCTTCCTTAACACCAGGAATAGAGCTGAATTCATGTAAAACACCATCAATCTTGACCTGGCTTACTGCAGCGCCCGGTAAAGAAGAAAGCATGATACGTCTTAAAGAGTTTCCAAGTGTTGTACCGTAACCTCTCTCTAATGGCTCTACAACAAATCTGCCATATGTCTTGTCTTCTGAAATTTCTGCGATTTCAATTTTTGGTTTTTCAAAATCGAACACTTCAAATTCCCTCCTTCTCGGGTATCGTTGTTATATGTTATCAAAGAGTGGATAAGCCGGGAAATAAATCCCCGGCAAATCAACCTAATTTTACTTAGAATATAACTCGACAATGAGCATCTCATCTACAGGAACATCAATCTGCTCACGTGTAGGTAAGTCTTTTACAGTTCCCTGTAATTTCTCAGCATCTACGTCTAACCACTCCGGAACGATTCTTCCGCCAGCTACCTCGACGATATCTTTCATTCTCTGAGTATTCTTTTTGCTCTCTTTAATTTCGATAACATCGCCAGCCTTTACAAGGTATGAAGGGATGTTAACAACTTTTCCGTTTACTGTAACGAACTTGTGATCAACGATCTGTCTAGCTTCTTTTCTTGTTCTTGCGAAACCAAGACGGAAAATTACGTTGTCAATTCTTGACTCAAGGATTGTCATAAGGTTAAGACTTGTTAATCCTTTCATCTGATCTGCTTTCTTGTAGTAGTTACGGAAAGGCTTCTCTAAAACACCATAGATGAATTTAGCTTTCTGCTTTTCTCTTAACTGAAGTCCGTACTCAGACACCTTTCTGTTTGCTCTTGTAAGGTTTCTTCTAGACTTCTTATCATATCCTAAATAACTTGGCTCTAAACCAAGTGATCTGCATCTCTTAAGTACAGGTACTTTATTAACTGCCATTTTAATCTATACCTCCTGATTAGACTCTTCTACGTTTTGGTGGACGACATCCATTGTGAGGTACCGGAGTAACGTCTCTGATTGATGTAACCTCAAGACCACATGCTGAAAGGGCACGAATAGCTGCCTCTCTTCCTGAACCTGGTCCCTTAACGAATACGTCAACTGTCTTTAATCCATGGATTAAAGCTGCCTTTGTAGCTGTTTCTGCTGCCATCTGTGCAGCATATGGAGTAGATTTCTTTGAACCTCTAAATCCAAGACCACCGGCACTTGCCCATGATAAAGCATTTCCTTCAGCATCTGTTAAAGTAACGATTGTGTTATTGAAAGATGCCTGAATATGTGCCTGTCCGCGTTCAACGTTTTTCTTTACACGCTTTTTAGTTGTTTTCTTTGCAACATTCTTAGCCATATTTAAACTAACCTACTTTCTACTTTCTAAACTTTATTTAAGTTATAATGAAGCTCTGCTTCTTCGTCCGCAGAACTAAACGCGCACTACGTTCAAGTGGCGTTTTCACTTATTTTCCAAGTGATTATTTCTTCTTGTTTGCTACTGTTCTCTTAGGACCCTTGCGAGTTCTTGCATTAGTCTTTGTCTTCTGACCACGAACCGGAAGTCCTTTTCTATGACGGATACCACGATAGCATCCAATTTCCTGAAGTCTCTTGATATTTAAAGCGATTTCTCTTCTTAAATCACCTTCAACTGTCATTGTCTCGTCGATAACAGCGCTGATTCTCTTAACCTCGTCATCTGTAAGATCTCTAACACGAGTGCTTGGATCAACATTAGCTGCTTCAAGGATACGGTCTGCACTTACTCTTCCGATTCCGTAGATGTAAGTTAAGCCGATTTCTACACGTTTTTCTCTTGGTAAATCTACACCTGCAATACGAGCCATGTGTGTTTACACCTCCATAATTTTTAGTTATTTACTATAGTAACGATACATCTGCAACTTGACGTATACTCTCCGAAACACATATGTATCTACAGCTACGGTTGCACGTCCTGAAATGTGTGTAGCCATATGCGCTCCCATATTTGCATTTTGTTCCATATCACTCGGTATTATAATATGAAACCAGAATGCCTCTGTTTATTATGAACAGCGATGATAAATATCTCGCTGCAGCCGCACATAATGATGTGAAAAAAGGTTTAATAAACCAAACGCACAAATAACAGGGTCAAATATTTGTACTAATTAACCCTGTCTCTGCTTATGCTTTGGATTCTCACAGATAATTCTGATGCTTCCTTTTCTCTTGATAACTTTGCACTTTTCGCAAATAGGTTTAACTGATGATCTTACCTTCACAGCAAATCCTCCTTTCTCTA